>CAFBNU010000007.1_pt1 | contig 60521 bp, 55 predicted proteins | sample 7269331 | NCBI WGS metagenome assembly CAFBNU01 (sample SAMEA6814102, study PRJEB35770) | uncultured Actinomycetes bacterium | biome: Freshwater; feature: Freshwater reservoir; material: water | place: Czech Republic | collected 2017-07-26 | depth 30m m | reverse complement strand
ACTACGGCGGACAGCACTTTCTCTGGAACTTTAGACGAAGTTGCAATATTTAGATCTGCTTTGACTCAAGTACAAATATCTCAAGTTATGGATGGTATTTATGGTTAATTCCAAGTGGGTTGTGAGGGATTCGAACCCCCGACCCGGTGAGCTTCATTGGGGAAGGGTAGAACTCAGTTAATTCTCAAATACGCCTGATAAGAGCAAGTTATTTATCACCCAGGGGTTACATTCCGGCGATCATTTGCGTAGAATTGCAAATCTCAATTCATGGGGCGGATTTATCGATTGGTCTATACCTTGAAACTAATCTGGAGAGAGGTTATTGCTGATGGCTAAATTCAAGACGCCAAAAACTTTAATTGGAGCATTAACGCTTTTACTTTTAACATCCATAATTCCTGCTGCTAATTCAGCCGCAGCACTTGCGAAGTGTAATTTATCTGCCGGTTCAGCCGTAAATGGAAGTATTAATTGGACTATAGGAATTTTAAGCAACGATTATAATAATCCTGCAACTGCAAATAATGGTCAGAATGTAAAATTCAAGCTAAATCCAGATGATGGTTTTGAGTTAAATTCTGCCTCAGTTCAGGACAACGGTAGAGCCGTCAGTGCAAATCTTGAAAATCCAAGCAATGGAAATACTTTTTAAGTTTTTAAATGTGACTCAATAAATCATCGAATCACGGCATCCTTCACCGAAAAAACATTCCAGGTAGATATTTTAAGCACTGCGGTTATTGAAGAAGATGACGATTTCACTGACACCTGCACGAAGCCGAGAGTTCGAGATGTTCTCTCGGCTACTGGCAAAAAAACTTATAATTTTCAGGCATGTGACAATTATGAAATTACAAATGTTTGGGTGAATCTTTCTTGGATGGGCGCTCTGCAATCATATGAAGTGAAAAATCCACGTCGAGACTATTCAATCATTGTTGCTACACGACCAATTAGATATTCCGTGGACATAACTATTGGCGAAAATGGTCAGGTAGTAGGACCAAGAGGACGAATTTACAATCCTGGCTCGTACACTAAGAGTATTAGAGCAAATAGAGAAATTTCTTTCACATCTCAACCAGATTCAAACTACCACGCATCTAGTGCGTTCTTAGGATCGACAGAATTATTCGGCTCCTACACAACAGCAGATCGAGAAGCCACGATTAACCGCGGAGGAAGTTTTAGCATCAATGGCCCTACCGCTTTGCGTTTTTCTTTTTTTATTAACAATTACAACATCGATACTACGACTCGGGATGGTGATTCATATTCAGGATCAATTGATCCATTTGATACGGACGGCCTAGTTAATGACAGAGGTTTAAACCGATGGGCCCTCGGATCGAACGCCACATTCAACGTTATCCCAACAATTGGGAACCAAATAACAAGTGTCAAAGTTGATAGTGATGATGTTTTTCAAGGTTCAACTCTAAAAAACTCACACACTTTCTCTAACATACAATCAAGCCACAGGATTAGTGCCACTTCTGAAGCTATCCAAGGTAACCGACAAAGCACGGATGGTTCCTGCAACAGCAATAGTTCAGCAGCAACACTTAACAGCGAGGGCAAAGGCGTGACTCAAAATGCAAACGCATTCTGTGTTGCAACTCCAGGTCAGAAAAAAATAGCTAAATAGATACCTGAAAAGGGGCTGGGGCTAATAACCTCAGCCCTTTTTTATTTATAACGTAAGTGGGTTGTGAGGGACTCGAACCCCCGACCCGGTGATTAAGAGTGGGTCATTCAACTTTCGCTTACGCTCAAGCCTGAATAACCGCCCTTCCTGAACTCGTTTGCACTCGCTCAGTAAGTCACCGTGCTCTACCAACTTGTCCTTCGGATAAAACTATATCAATTTATTAGAACATAGGCGTACATTAGTACCATCAATTTGGGACAGTTTAACCGTCCTCTCTTCGCAGAGTCTGGGCTTAGCTCCTCTCTTTGTGTAGATGGACCTACCAGAGAGGCAGTTGTTTATGTTGAAAATTAACAAATCAAAGAGTGTAATCGGAGTTTTGTCACTCCTACTTCTTGTAACACTTGTTCCATCTGCTAATGCAGGTAAGCCCGGTTCAACTCCATCTCTAAATGGAACTCTTTGTAAATCCTTTGGAGGAACGTGGAAGGCTGGTAAAAATGGCACTTGTTCCATGGTCAACTTAGGCGGCAGCAGTATTAACAACAAAGACTTTGTCATCAACAATGGCGATACACTTTTCATTCAGTATTCAAATTTTTCCAACTACGCAACAATCACCAACTACGGCGTAATTTCAACTCTTAATGGTGGCTTCGACAATATCTCTCCTGGAAAAGTCATCAACCAACCCACCGGCATTATCTACGGTTGTTTATCCGGCACTGTCGAAAACTATGGCAACATCAATTGCTATTAACTTTAATAACATCATAAGGGCTGGGGCGAATAACCTCAGCCCTTTTTTATTTATAACCTAAGTGGGTTGTGAGGGACTCGAACCCCCGACCCGGTGATTAAGAGTCACCTGCTCTACCAACTGAGCTAACAACCCGAGCTCATTCAAAGGGGGAACTTCGAACGCATCGCAGACCCTATCAGCGCGAAGAGGTGTGCGCAAAAGCCTAAAGCGCGTCAGATCCTCTCTCATTTGTGCGAACTCGGACCACGGTTTCAACTGGTGTGACCCAAACTTTGCCATCACCAATTGCACCAGAATTTGCAGTGTTTACGATTAGATCAAGGATGCGATTTAAATCTGCATCATCTACGAGAACTTCGATTCGAACTTTTGGAATTAAATCCACGATGTATTCAGCGCCGCGATAAATCTCGGTGTGGCCTTTTTGGCGACCAAAGCCGCTGGCTTCTGAAACAGTCATTCCTTGGATGCCATTTGATTGCAGAGCAACTTTGATGTCATCAACTCTTGCTGGCTTAACAATCGCGGTAATCAGTTTCATAATTGAATCCTAGTTCCTGTTATCGACTTGTAAATGGGTTAATGTCATATGCAGATTCTGCGTGTGTGGTGGTGTCTAAGCCTTCGAGTTCGACATCACGGCGGACTCTAAATCCGATGGTTTTCTGGATAATTTTTGCGATGATGAAAGTGGCGGTAAATGAATATGCCGCGGTTGCAAGGATTGCGATTACTTGCTTGGTGAGAAGTGATGGTGAGCCAGAAACGAAAAGGCCATTTCCACCAAGTTCATTAACTGCTGTTGTGCCGATTAGACCGATGGCAAGCATTCCAACAATTCCACCGATACCGTGAACGCCAACTACATCTAGTGAATCATCATAATTAAATTTATATTTACGAGATACGGCCCAAGCAGAGGCTACGCCGCCTACTAAACCAATTGCTAGTGCGCCTAGGGGAGTTACGTATCCACAGGCAGGCGTGATTGCGACTGCGCCAGCGATCGCGCCAGATGCAACACCAAGTGTTGTTGCTTTACCGCCTTTTATCTTTTCGTAAACTAACCAAGACATTGCGGCGCCTGCAGTAGCAACTTGGGTGTTAATCATTGCGGTTGCAGCTAAACCAGATGCACCAAGTGCGGAACCGGCGTTGAAACCAAACCAACCAAACCAGAGCATTCCGGCGCCAAGTAGAACTAATGGCATGTTGTGGGGACGCATGGGATCGCGCTTAAAGCCTTCGCGTCTTCCTAAAACAATTGCGAGCGCAAGTGCCGCAGCACCTGAGTTAATTTCAACAACTGTGCCACCGGCAAAATCGAGTGCGCCAAGTTTGTCGATGATCCAACCACCCGAGCCACCTTGTGATGCAAAGGCCCAGTGGGCGATTGGTGCGTAAACCAGAGTTATCCAAACACCGACGAAGATGACCCAAGAGCTATATTTTGCGCGATCAGCGATGGCGCCAGATAGAAGGGCAACAGTGACTATTGCGAAAGTAAGTTGGAACATTACAAATGCAAGGGTTGGGATTGTGTGGCCCTCAGAGCCAACCACTTGGTCGATAGTGTTATTTAGGCCGAGGTGATCGAGGTTTCCGATGAGGCCATTGCCGGAATCTTTTCCGAAGATGATGGAATATACATAAAGCACCCAGATAATCGTTGTGACACCAATAGCGGCAAATGACATCATCATCATGTTCAACGTGCTTTTGGCGCGAACCATGCCACCGTAAAAGATTGCAAGACCTGGGGTCATAAATAGAACTAGGGCGCCACTCATTAGGACCCAAGCGGTATCACCAGTATTAATGCCGGACATCATTACCTCGATTTGTTAGTGTTCTTTAAAACGGTTGTAGGAATTTACTATTTCTACTTGGGCGGCTTCGTGATTTACCCATTCGCCACCATGGACTTCTTTGCCTGGCTCGAGAGTTTTGTAGACCTCAAAGAAATGCTTGATCTCTTCGAGCTCGTAATAAGGCACATCAGCTAAATCCTTAAGGCCAGACTTTCGAATATCACCGGCCGCAACGCAGAGAAGTTTGTCATCGCCGCCTTTCTCATCGGTCATGCGGAACATTCCGATTACGCGACAAGAGACAACGCAACCAGGAAATGTTGGTTCATCCAACATGACAAGAGCATCAAGGGGATCGCCATCATTTGAGAGGGTGTTCTTTACAAAGCCATAATCGTGGGGGAAACGGGTTGCAGTAAATAACATTCGATCGAGGCGAACTTCACCGGTCTCATGGTTGATCTCGTACTTGTTTCGTGAACCTGCCGGGATTTCAATTACGACATCGAAGACCATCGATTCCATTGCAGGTCTCCTAAAGATTGGGGTGATCGACGGGGCTCGAACCCGCGACATCTCGGACCACAACCGAGTGCTCTACCAGCTGAGCTACGACCACCATGAGTGCCCAATACTACGGCAATAAATATGTACTTTAAATCTAATTGTTCGGAATGAAGATGGCCTTGCGGTAATACTCGAGTTCTTCGATGGAATCGCGGATATCACCAAGGGCGCGATGGTTGCCAGTCTTTTTTGGGGCGGCGAAATAAACGCGGGGATACCAACGGCGGGCCAGTTCTTTGATGGAAGAAACATCGATGGTTCGATAATGCAGATAAGCATTTAGTAGTGGCATATCGCGGGCGATAAATGCGCGATCAGTTCCGACAGAATTTCCAGCCAAGGGAGATTTGCCAGCACCTGGTGCATATTTTTCGAGGTAGGCGATTATCGCTTCCTCGGCCTTTGAGGTTTCAACACCGCTTGGAATTTCGGCGATTAGTCCAGATTCGGTATGCATATTAGTTACGAACTCATTCATACCTTTTATCTGATCCGCACTCGCCTTGATGACGAGGTCAATTCCTTCGCCCAAGATGTTTAGCTCGGAGTCGGTGACTAGGACTGCGATTTCAACCAATACATCTTTATTAAGGTCCAAACCGGTCATCTCGCAATCGACCCAAATTAGGTTCGGGGAATCGTTTTTAGTGCTCATCGGGGGAGCCTAAACCAGATTTCAACTTCCGCTGTAATTTCACCTTTCGTTCACCTTGGGTTCATCTTGCTTCCACATATGGAAACCCGCTTGGCGTAAGAATCACCTCGTGACTACAACTATGTCTGAGGACAAATCTCCGATAACAACTCCGGGGAAACGGGAACTCACTAATAAGCCTAGATTTTCTGACAAAGTTTTTCGTGGCGTAGCGACTGCAGGCGGACTTTCATCGCTAGTTATTTTAGGTTTAATTTTAATTTTTCTTGGTTATCAAGGTTTTCAAGTCCTACGCTCTGAAGGTTTTGGATTTATAACTGGAAGCAATTGGCAAGTCATACAAGACAATGCAGGAAATACAGATTTATCGGCCTCATCATTTGGAATTGCCGCGATGCTTGTCGGAACCTTATTGTGCGCGGCGCTCGCTGTTTCGATTGCGGTCCCGATTTCCGTTTTATGTGCGCTTTATTTAACTTTTTACGCACCACAATTTTTGAAGAAAATTATGGTTGCAATTATTGATTTAATGGCTGCTTTTCCATCAATTCTATTTGGCATGTGGGGCTTCTTCGTACTTATGCCGCATGTCGAATACTGGGCAAAGTTAATTCACAAATACTTTAGCTGGATACCACTCTTCAAAATGGAGATTTCTGTTTTTACCCGTTCCCCATTTGTTGCTGGCGTAGTTCTTGCAATCATGATCATTCCAATCATCACATCGGTATCTCGTGAAATCTTTTCGCAGACTCCGCTCGATCGCGTGCAGGCTGCATATGCACTTGGCGCTACAAGATGGTCAATGATTCGTGCTGTCGTTATTCCATATGGAAAGAGCGGCGTAGTTGGTGGCGCGATGCTTGGACTTGGGCGTGCAATGGGTGAAACCGTCGCGGTTTACACAGTGTTGAATCTGGTCTATCAAATTAATTGGCATGTTTTAATTGGTGCAGGTGGCAATGTTGCTTCTATGATTCTGCTTAAGTTTGGCGAAGCAGGGCCAACTGAAACTCGTGCACTTATGGCGGCGGGATTAGTTCTTTTCTTGCTTACTCTTCTAGTCAACTCGATTGCAAACACAATTGTCAGTCGTACCGGGGGTAAGGGCAGATGAGCAATCTAACTCTTAAGCCAACTAAGCCTTGGAAGCGCACCCCAAAACAACAATTGCTAATAGCCGTAAATCTATTGGTTGCCGCGGCAATTAGCTTTGTGATTGTTTTAGTAACTCCAATGAAGGGCAAGCTCGCATATCTTTTACTCTTTTTTATTAGCACAATTATTGTTAATTTTGCTGAGAATTATTTCAAGAGCGGAATTGCTGCAGCTAAGGATTCAATTGCAACATCTTTCGCGACTGCAGGATTAATAATTGTCATTGTTCCAATCTTTAGCATTTTATTCACGATATTTGAACGGGGCCGTGCTGGACTTAACTTCGGGCTCTTCTTGCATGATATGAAATCGAATGGCCCAAATGATCCGCTGGGTCAAGGGGGATTGCTTCATGCACTAGTTGGATCAGGAATTATGGTGGGAATTGCACTTTTGATAAGTCTGCCAATTGGAATTCTTACCGCGATTTATTTGACTGAGATTAAAGGTATTTTCTCGCGTCCCATTAAATTTTTAGTTCAAGCTATGTCTGGCGTGCCATCCATTGTTGCTGGATTATTTATTCTTTCAGCAGTCGTATTCCCCATTACTAAGTCATCTTCGGGCTTAATGGGCGGGCTCGCACTTTCAATTCTCATGATTCCCACAATTGCTAGAACTTCCGAAGAAGTGCTTCTACTTATCCCAAATGATTTGCGTGAAGCTGGTATTGCTCTTGGTGGAACGCAATGGCGGACGATTTCACTAATTGTTGTTCCGGCCGCAAAGAGTGGGCTAATTACGGCAACAATTCTTGGACTTGCTCGAGTGGCTGGTGAAACCGCGCCACTTATTTTGGTATCTGGTGGTGGCGATGCGGTAAATCCAAATCCATTCCATTCCCCGATGGGATCGCTACCGTTTTATATTTGGAAAGGCTTTACCTTCGGAACTCCAGAATCGATTGCACGATCCTGGGCTGGAATTTTCGTACTTCTATCCATTATTTTCTTACTATTTATTGCGGCAAGAACTTTAAGTGGAAGTGGAGAAAAGAAGTGAACAACTCAAATCAGGATGGAAACGACGATATGGAAACCAAAGCAACGCCTTCATCTCTATCAGATGTTGCAAATGCTAATAAAGCTCGGAAGCAACCAGGCTCTGGTGCACTAGGTGTTGGGCTTGAAGCGCGATCAATCCATGCTTGGTTTGGTGACAAGCTAGTTATTCGCGACATCTCACTGGATTTCTGGTCTGGAACTGTTACCGCGCTAATTGGGCCATCTGGATGCGGTAAGTCAACTTTTATTCGCACGCTAAATCGCATGCATGAATTTATACCAGGTGCTGCAATGGCTGGTGAAGTTTTATTAAATGGCCAAGATATTTACGAGCAAGGAACTGACGTTACAAAGATTCGTTTAAAGGTCGGTATGGTTTTCCAGAAGCCAAACCCATTCCCATCAATGACGATTGCAGACAATGTCCTTGCTGGTTTAAAGCTGGCACAGCTAAAGACACAGAATAAAGATGATCTGCTTGAAGAGTGTCTCGAGCGAGCCGGACTTTGGAATGAAGTTAAAGATCGCTTAAGTGCCTATGGTGGTTCACTTTCGGGTGGTCAGCAACAGCGTCTTTGTATCGCACGTTCACTTGCAGTGCGCCCAGAAGTTTTATTGATGGATGAGCCATGTTCTGCACTAGATCCCGGATCTACCTTGAAGATTGAAGAGACGATCCAACATCTCTCATCAACCATGACAATTATTATTGTTACTCACAATATGCAACAAGCAGCGCGCGTATCTGACTACACCGGATTCTTTCTCTCTGATGGTGGTCCTGGCGAGCTGGTTGAAGTTGGGCCAACTAGTGAGATTTTCTCAAGACCAAAAGATATTCGCACCGAGAACTATGTGACAGGGCGTTTTGGCTAAAATCGGCTAAAAACGGTTTACCAATTGTTCACCTAAATGTTGACAACAGTTTGGCATTAAGCCCCAAGCACTTAACCAAGCATCATTACTTTTCCTCTTAGACAAAACGTCTATTTAATCCTAACAAGGGGAAAAATGAAACTTTCTAAATCAATCAAGGTTATTGGCGCAGTTATTGCGGTAGCCGTCCTTGCTGCACCATCCGCTGTTGCGGCTGTTTCACTAACTGGCGCTGGCGCTACATTCCCTGGCCCTATCATCGAAGCTTGTAAAGCTGGGTACAACAAAGAAACTGGAAATACATTCACATATGGCCTTGGTGGTTCTGGTGCAGGCCGTACAGCATCAGACAAGCAAACAAGTTTAGTTAATTTTTCTGATACACCTCACACAGCAGCCCGAGATGGCGTAATTCACATACCAGTAGTTGCTGGTCCTATTGCAGTTATGTACAAGATTGGTAACGACAAGCCACTTTACTTATCACCAGCAACAATCGCTGGAATTTTTGGTGGAACTATCACAAAGTGGAACGATTCTAAGATTGTTTCAGATAATAATCGTTCAGTTAAAGAAACAATCTTTAAGACTGATGGCAAGGGGCAAGATATTAAAGATAAGAGTGGTAAGCCAATTGTTCTGCGTGAAATTACACGCAAGATTCGCTACACACTTCCAAATAAGCCAATCAAAGTTATCTACCGTTCTGACTCTTCTGGAACAAATGGGAACTTTACAGCTGCCTTAAATGGTACTGCTCCAGAAGTTTGGACCAAGGCTGGAAACAACTCATTCACAACAACTTTCCCTGGAAATATTAATGATATTGCAAATCTTGGTCGTATTGTTGGCGCATCAGGATCAGCTGCAGTAACAGCTCTTGCGGCAAAGACCCCATACTCAATTACATATGCTGAATCAAGCTATGCAAAATCAAATGGTCTTGCAATCGCAAATGTAAAAAATGAAGCAGGAAACTGGCAAGCACCTACATCAAGTGGTGTATCAGCTTTCCTTGGTGCAGCAACAGTCTCAGAAAAGGGAATTGTTACCTACAGCTATAAGACAACTGACCCAGGCGCTTACATCTTCGGTTCAATTTCTTATGCACTGATCGATACCAAGCAGAAAGATGCTGAAACGGCAAAAGCTGTTAAGGACCTTCTTTCATATTTGCTAGATCCAAAGTGCCCAAATTCAAAGCCAGAACTTGAGTACACAACAATCACAGGTAAGTTCCGTGAAGTTGACTTGGCTCTGATCGCAAAGATCACTCCTTAAAAAGTTCAAAAAAAGCCCCGAATGAATTCATTCGGGGCTTTTTTCTTTGGAGTTTGGTGCGCCTGGCAGGAATCGAACCTGCGGCCTACCGCTTAGAAGGCGGTTGCTCTATCCGACTGAGCTACAGGCGCATGACATGAATTACATGTGCAAGTCTACCGATTTGAACCGATAAGGTTTCGCACATGGCTGAGTTCATTTACACGATGAAAAAGGCGCGCAAAGCGCATGGTGACAAGGTAATTCTTGATGATGTGACCTTGATGTTTTTGCCGGGCGCAAAAATCGGTGTCGTTGGTCCCAACGGTTCTGGTAAATCAACAGTCCTTCAAATTATGGCTGGCTTACAACAACCATCAAATGGCGAAGCGTTCTTATCTCCGGGTTACTCCGTTGGCATTTTGCTGCAAGAGCCACCGCTTGATGAAACGAAGAACGTTTTAGAAAATGTACAGGAGGGCGTTGCTGAAACAATTGGGCTTTTAAATCGCTTCAATCAAATTAGTGATGAGATGGCAAACCCCGATGCTGACTACGACAAGTTGTTGGCTGAAATGGGAACGCTTCAGGAACAACTAGATCATCGAAGCGCTTGGGACCTAGATTCCCAACTTGAACAGGCAATGGATGCGCTTCGTTGCCCACCCGGAGATGCCGATGTCTCTATTCTCTCTGGTGGTGAACGCCGCCGGGTTGCGCTCTGTAAATTGCTTTTACAACAGCCAGATTTATTATTACTAGATGAACCAACCAACCACTTGGATGCCGAATCCGTACTTTGGCTAGAACAACATTTAAGTAAGTATCCCGGCACTGTTGTTGCGATTACGCACGATAGATACTTCTTGGACAATGTTGCCGAATGGATTTTGGAACTCGATCGCGGTCGCGCATTTCCATATGAAGGAAATTATTCAACTTACTTGGATACTAAATCCACGCGCTTAAAAATTGAAGGCCAGAAAGATGCCAAGCGCGTAAAACGTTTAACTGAAGAGCTTGAATGGGTTCGAATGAATGCAAAGGGTCGCCAAGTTAAATCTAAGGCCCGTCTTGCAAGGTATGAAGAGATGGCATCTGAAGCTGAGAAGACTCGCAAATTGGATTTCGAAGAGATTCAAATACCAATGGGACCAAGGCTTGGAAACGTTGTTGTTGAAGTTGAACATTTGAAGAAGGGCTTTGGCGATCGCTTACTAATCGATGATCTCTCATTTACCTTGCCCCGCAATGGAATTGTTGGTGTTATCGGGCCCAATGGCGCCGGTAAGACCACGCTATTTAAAACTATTCTCGGTATGGAACAACCAGATAGCGGCATGGTAAAAATCGGTGAAACTGTAAAGATTTCATATGTCGATCAGTCTCGGGGTGGCATCGATCCAAAGAAGAGTTTGTGGGAAGTTGTTTCAGATGGTTTGGACTATATAAAGGTCGGCCAAGTTGAAATGCCATCTCGTGCATATGTTTCAGCATTTGGATTCAAGGGTCCAGATCAACAGAAAGCTGCTGGAGTTCTATCTGGTGGTGAGCGAAATCGTTTGAATCTTGCACTTACTTTGAAAATGGGTGGCAATTTATTACTTCTCGATGAGCCAACAAACGATCTCGATGTTGAAACTCTTGGTTCACTTGAAAATGCACTTCTTGAATTTCCAGGTTGCGCTGTAGTCATCTCGCACGATCGCTGGTTCTTGGACCGTGTTGCTACACACATCTTGGCCTACGAAGGCGATTCCCAATGGTTCTGGTTTGAAGGAAACTTTGATTCATATGAAGAGAACAAGGTTGCAAGGCTTGGTATTGAGGCCTCACGTCCGCACCGTGTTACTTATCGAAAGTTAACAAGATAATGCGCCATCACGGAAAGATTCATGTGCGTTGGGATGACATGGATGCATTTGGCCATGTAAACAATGCAAGTTATTTAACTTTCATGCAAGAAGTTCGCGCCGACTTTACTTGGTACTCGAGAATTGCGCGCGGGCTTAAACCGCTATTTAAAGAGATGGTTGTTGCGCGTACTGAAATTGATTACCTAGAACCAATAATGGAGGGTGGCTTTGAACTAGATGCTGATGTCTGGGTTTCAAAAATCGGCAACTCATCTTTTGTTCTGCAATATGAATTGAAATCAAAGGCCGGTCTGCATGCCAAAGCAATGACGGTTCAAGTTGCCGTGGATGCTGAATCAAAGCGGTCGCGCCCATTAAATGAAGAGGAACTTGAGTTACTTAACGAATATCTCGAGGTTTAATTTTGAAAAGACGAATTCACCCAGCTTGGTTTGCGGCGATAGTTACCTTTTTAACGCTAGTTGCAACCGCAGGGTTTAGATCTGCGCCCTCGGTTTTAGTCGTTCCACTTGAGGATGCATTCGGTTGGTCTCGCGATGATATTTCACTTGCAATTGCAATCAATGTGCTCTTATTTGGCCTTACTGCGCCATTTGCTGCTGCGCTGATGGAACGGTTTGGAATTCGCCGAGTTGTGATGACGGCGCTTACAACAGTTGGCCTAGGTGCATTATCAACAATCTTTATGACAAAACCATGGCACTTAATCGGTTTGTGGGGAGTAGTTGTCGGAGTTGGAACAGGCTCAATGGCACTTGTTTTTGCTGCGACCATAGCTAATCGTTGGTTTATAAAACGCCGAGGTTTAGTAATTGGCGCATTGACTGCTGCAACTGCAACCGGTCAGCTTATTTTCTTGCCTGGACTTTCTGCACTAGCCACAAATATTGGATGGAAATCTGTTTCAGTAACTGTCGCTTGCGGTGCATTTGTAATGGTGCCGTTGATATTTATCTTTTTAAAAGAACGACCATCATCGGCTGGCGTAACTCCATATGGTGCACCTGACGGCTGGGTTGAACCACCATTAAATAAGACAAATGCCGGACGCCTTGCAATTCAAACTCTGAAAGATGCAAGTAAAGTCCGAGACTTCTGGTATTTGGTTGGATCATTCTTTATTTGTGGACTTTCAACTAGCGGTCTCATAGGAACTCACTTCATTCCTGCGGCTCATGACCACGGTATGGGCGAAGTTACCGCCGCAAGTTTGTTGGCCCTTGTTGGCGTCTTTGATGTTGTGGGAACTGTTTTCTCTGGCTGGTTAACCGATCGTTACGACCCACGAAAACTGCTCTTCGTTTACTACTTCTTCCGCGGGCTCTCACTCTTCTTATTGCCTTCAATTCTCTTTGCAACAGTGCATCCATCAACCTTAGTTTTCGTAATTTTCTATGGTTTGGATTGGGTAGCAACTGTTCCACCAACAATTCTTCTCTGTCGCCAAGTTTTGGGAGCAGAACGTGGAACTGTGGTTTATGGCTGGGTATTTGCTGCCCACCAAGTTGGTGGTTCTACCGCAGCATTTGGCGCCGCCCTGTTACACACAAAATTTGGAGATTATGCCACGGCGTTTTATATAAGCGGTCTAATGTGCATCGTCACTTCTTATTTCGTGCTCCGTATCGGGAAAGTAAAAGAAGACGCGAATGGTTGATGAACCAACCTTTTATGAACGCGCCGGTGGTTCTGCAACATTTAAGGATTTAACAAAGCGGTTCTATCAAAGAGTTTCGGTTAATCCAATTCTAAAACCGATGTATCCAGATGAGGATATGGCTGGGGCAGAAGAGCGCCTAGCGTTATTTCTAGAACAATATTGGGGCGGACCAAGTACATATTCAGAGCAACGCGGCCATCCAAGGTTGCGAATGCGCCATGCACCTTTTCATATCGCGACACCTGAACATGATGCTTGGTTGGAATGTATGCATGCCGCAGTTATTGATTTAGAAATTGCCGAAGATCTTAAAGAAGAGTTGTGGACCTATTTCCAATATGCCGCACATTCGATGAAGAACCAACCAGATAGCTAATTAGCTTTTGGCTGAGATTTATTTCCAACCTTTAATATTTCGCCATTTCGCAGATACCAGAGCGTGCCATCTTGCGCGCGAACGGTTGTAATTCGAAGCCCAACAGATTCAACAACTCCTGTGGTTTCCATAGTTTCAATTTGATCACCAACACCATATTGATCTTCAACTAACATAAACATTCCTGCTAAAACATCTCGGACAAGAGTTTGAGCACCAAGTCCAAGTGCAACACCGATAACTCCAGCAGATGCAACTAGTGGTCCGAGGTTAAATCCAAGTTCACTTAAAATCATTGTTAGGGTGATTAACCAGATCGCGCCATTGAGGGCAGAACGCAGAACAGTTCCTGCGGTACGAGCCCGCTCACGTTGGCGCTCCAGCCCTCGCTTTGGACCGGGAACGAAATCAGCATCAGCGATTCGATTTATGGCCCTGGCTACCGCACGTCCGCCGATTTTTTGGAAGGTTAGGGCGATTACAAGAATCAGGATTATGTGGAAAGGCGCTCCGATAAACCAGTCATAAATCTTCTGGGCGTTATCGCTAAGGGTCATCCCTGAAGAATAAACCTTCTATTCACGAGATTGGTCATCAAAAATACCCGATTTTTCGCCCCTGATACGGCACTATTTACCCAACCAACAGCGCGAGCCACGCACTGGAGCTTTATCCATAAAAGGGAGTTGTTTAAGTGCCACAGACATTGGTACTGAACGCCACTTATGAGCCACTAGGTGTCGTATCAGAAAGACGAGCGTTGATCCTCGTCTTGAATCAGCGAGCCACAACAATTGAAGAATCTGACACCGTTCTCCATTATTCAGGTGGTGAATTAACACTTCCCGCCGTTATTAAATTAGTTAAGTTTGTTCGAATCCCTTATCGCCATGCAGTTCCACTATCTAGACGCGCACTATTTGCGCGCGATGGTGGGCGATGTGTTTATTGCACTGCCCCTGCAACTTCTATTGATCATGTAATTCCGCGAAGTCGTGGCGGTGCCCATAATTGGGAGAATGTTGTTTCTGCTTGTCACAAATGTAATCATCAGAAAGCAGATCGCACGTTAAAAGAGATTGGGTGGAAGTTAAAGACTCTGCCACGCGAACCAGCAGGTGCCGCTTGGCGAATTCTTGGAACTGGAAAACCAGATACGAGATGGATCTCATACCTAAGGCCATTTGGCGAAGTACACGGAGTTGCCTAAGATACTCACATGTTATTAATCGCTGGCGTATTAAATCGAATTACCCAAGAAGATGGCTCTTTGCCAGGTGAACCACTTGGAACCTTTAAGGCACTTGTTTATTTCGTTGGGGTTCCAACTTTATTGTTCGCAGTGATTGCAGCAGTCGTTCTTCTTTCAACTACAGGTCGCAAGGCAAAACGTTCAACACTTACTCGTATTGAATAGAGGTAAGTTTTAAGCGTCTTTTGCTTGCGCAGCAAGTGCGCGAGATAAAGCATCTCTGCTTTCAGAAACTAATCTACGTAGTCCCGCAGCCGAGCCTTCGCCGGTAGTCGCAAGCCAATTGATTGTCTTATCAAGCGTTGATTTATCAGTTATATAAGTTGGGTAACAGAGTTCAACGAATGAACTTCCGATATCAAATGAAGCGTTATCCCACATCGTTAACAAGGATTCGAAATATGGATCAACATATTTAGCAAGAAGATCACGTTGCCCGGCTCGCATAAATCCGCGGTGAATCGAGGCTCGTATCGAGCTTGTGAGATCTTCCTTAGTTAGTGAGTTCCAGGCAGCCGCTTTAGCTTCTGCGGTTGGGAAGGAAGCAACACAAGTTGTGTGACCGAGTTGGCCATTAATTGTGTTGTCACGCTCTAATTCCGCATCAAGTTCAGCCCGCGTAAATAATCCACGCTCGCAGAGCGCAAGAACAAATGTCCAACGAAGATCGGCATCTACTTTAAGGCCAGCAAGTTTTCCATCAAGCAATGCGCGCAATTGGGTTCCGTGAGATTCGGTAACGGCAAGACCAGAAAAGATTCTGGCGAATTGCAGTTGGTGATCGCTCTCAGCCTTGGCAGATGCAAGCAACCCCGCAATCGAATCCGCAACCTGGATACGAAGTGAATCGCGCTTTGCTGGATTTGCATAAAGTTCAACAGCAGTTGTTAATTGGTTTCCAATAACTGTTACGACAGTTATGTCACTTTCCCCAGGCAACCCTGCAAGTGCAATTTCAATAAAGTCGGTTGCACTGATTTCAGCATCGCGCAACATATCCCACGAAATAGCCCAGCACATGGCGCGGGTTAAGCCATCAGAGATCTTACCTAGATGAGATTTCAACGTTGCAATTGAGCGATCATCCAAACGCACCTTGGCATATGAGAGATCGCGGTCATTGATTAAAAGAAGATCAGCAACGCTCTCGCCAACAAGTTCAGTTACTGATGTCGTTGCGCCAGCGACATCGAGTTCAACAGATTTACGAAGAACGACGTCATCGCCTTTAACATCATACAAACCAACAGCAAGACGATGGGGGCGAAGTTCTTTCGACCCAACAGGAATTAGCGGAGCTTCCTGTTTAATTTCAATCTTTGAGTATTTACCACCAGCAATTTCTAAATTCGGGCGCAAGGTATTTACACCGGCTGTTTGCAACCAAGTTGAAACCCAAGGCTTTAAATCGCGACCACTTGTGGCACTTAGTTCTACTAATAAATCATCAAGAGTTGTGTTCTTAAAGGCATGCTTTGCGAAGTAATTTTGGAGGCCAGTAATGAAGTTATCGCGGCCAACGTGTGCGACTAATTGTTGGAGAACAGAAGCGCCTTTGGCATAGGTAATTCCATCGAAGTTAGCGTTAACAGTCTCGATATCAATCATGTCTGAAACGATTGGGTGGGTCGATGAGAGTTGATCTTGGCGATAAGCCCAGTTCTTTCGCTCTGAGTTAAATCCAGTCCAGGCGCTTGTAAAGCGAGTTCCCTCGGCCGATGCTAAGTGTGAAGACCATTCGGCAAATGATTCGTTCAACCACAAGTCATCCCACCATTGCATCGTGACCATATTTCCAAACCACATATGTGCCATCTCGTGCAAAATTGTGTTTGCACGTGCGTCATACATGCGCTCAGTTACTTTGCTGCGAAATACAAGTAAGTTCTCTAAGAAGGTAACGGCGCCAGAGTTCTCCATCGCGCCCCAGTTGAAATCGACAACTGCAATCTGGTCATACTTCTCAAATGGATAAGCCAGACCAAATACTTTCTCAAAGTAAGCAAAGCCCTGTTTGGTAACTAAGAAAATATCTTCTGGATCTAGTGATTCGGCCAAAGACTTACGACAATAGATTCCAAGTGGCACAGTTTTCTGGCCGACGTATTCATCATGTACGTGATAATAAGGACCAGCGATTAACGCAGTGATGTAAGTTGAAATTCTTGGTGTCGGTAGAAATTCCCAAACGCTCTTATCGCCAGCTATTTCACTCTTTGCCTTGACGGGGGAGTTTGAAATAACTTCCCAGCGCTTCGGGGCAGTAACGGTTAATTGGAAAGTTGCTTTTAGATCTGGTTGATCAAAGCATGGATACATCTTGCGAATATAAGCAGTCTCGCCCTGTGAATATAAATAAACTTCGTTATCGGCTGGGTCGACGGAATATTGCAGACCTTCTCCAGTCTTTGAATAATCGCCCTCAATCTCAATTACTAATTCGTTATCAGCCGCTAAACCCCTGAGAAAAACGCTCTCGCCGTCATAGTTCGCAACATCAACATCGGCGCCATTTAGCTTTGCAGAGATGATTCGCTTTCCTACAGCGTCAAGAAATGTGTCATATCCAGGCTGATTGCATGCAAACTTAACAGTTGATTTTGCAATGAAGTTTTCGGGGCCGTGGCAGACATCGATTGTTACTACATAAGAAGTAACAGATAGATGGGCGCTGCGTTCACGGGCTTCGGCTCTTGAAATATTTAATCCAGGCATGAGCCAACCCTATCTATCCTTATCTAAGATACCCACATGAGTTCAGCAGAGAAGGGCAGCCTTTACAACCTAAGTAATAGGTCATTTCGCCTTCGTGGAACTCGCATTACTGAGGCCCAGGAAAAGGCCACTGCGAAGTTCTGGGATGAATTTGGAATCGTTTTAGATCACAAAATTATCCCCGCCGAAATATTTCCAACGAGCAAGCAAGTGATTATGGAAATCGGAACTGGAATGGGCGAGGCCACCGCCGAAATCGCTCGCGCCTTTCCTGATACTGGTTTCTTTGCACTTGAAGTTCACCGCCCCGGAATCGGTTCGCTATTGTCTCGAATAAATGAATATGAATTAACTAACCTGCGCTTAATAAATGAAGATGCCCGGATAGTTTTAGAAGAGTGGATGCCGGACAATTGTCTAGATGCAGTGCATCTCTATTTTCCTGATCCATGGCATAAGAAGAAACATTGGAAGCGACGAATTGTTCAGAGCGACTTCGTAGATTTGATGTATAGAAAGCTTAAGCCTGGTGGACATATCCATGTCGCAACAGATTGGGTTCCTTATGCCCAATGGACAGAGAGCAAGTTTGAAGAAGATTCCAGATTTATTGGGGGAGTAATTCCTAAACCAGATTTCCGTCCGCTAACAAGATTTGAAGATAAAGGACTCGACAAGGGACATATAGTCACAGATTTAAAATACGTTAAGGCTTAGATTTTTCCAGTCTCTTCATACTTTGCCATTAAATTTATTCTGCGCACATGTCGTTCATCGCCAGGAAATGGTGTGGCAATAAATTTATCTACAAGCTCCAAGCAAAATTCTTCGCTATGCATGCGCCCACCAATTGAGATCACATTTGCATTGTTATGTTCACGTGCCAGAACTGCAGTTTCAAGGGACCAAACTAAGGCCGCCCGAATTCCCTTAACTTTATTTGCTGCCATCTGCTCGCCATTGCCAGAACCACCGAGAACTATTCCAAGTGAACCAGGATCTTTTGCAACGCCTTGCGCTGCAGGAATACAGAAAACCGGATAGTCATCGAGCGCGTCATATTCAAGGGGACCGTGATCGATTACTTCGTGGCCGCTTGCTTGAAGGTGCTTAACAATTACACCCTTGAATTCCAACCCCGCGTGGTCGCTTCCGATATGAATTCTCATTTCGCAATAATGGCAGAAAATCCAAAAGGCCCGCACTATTTTTAGTGAGAGCCCTTTGAATTACTTAGAGAATGGCTATTTAATTTATGACTTCTTCTTTAACGACATTGGCTTTGCCGCACCTGCTCCATCTCTATCGTGGTCGCCCTTGCCCATTCCGCCAATCTTTGGACCAGGAACTGCCTCAACTTGCTTAGTAACACGGGCTGTTAGACCTGCCTTCGCAGTTGTTGCCTGAGCCGCAGTTAACTTTCCAGCAGTAACAGCTGCATCAATTTCAGTTGTTTCTAAATTAACAAGTGCTGTAATCAAAGCGCCTTTCTTATCACCAGCAAGAGTTGCAAGTGACTTACCAGCAAGACGTGCTGCACTTAAATCTGCTGCAGTAATTCCTAGAGTTGAAATAATTAGTGCTTGGTGCGCAGCAGAATTCTTACCCATCGATCCCATTCCACCAGCCATGTGCTTTACAGGTGCCGCAGCAATAATCGCTGCAGTGATTGCATCTGATTGCGCCTGTGTGATTGTTCCTTTTGTAACTAGACCTGAAAGCGCTGTTGCAACTTTTAATTGAATTCCATCCTCACGTTCTGAATCAGCCTGTGCTGTCGCAATTGTTCCGATTGTTCCAAGTGAAAGAGCTGTTGCCATTACAACGACTGCTATTTTCTTATTCATAATTCGTTACTCCTCTGACTCGAAAGTTACTTTAATAATCTTCGATTAGTCCCGGTCTTAGAAGCGGTTACTTCTAGATACCCGTAGATAACATCCCTAGGCTGTGGAGAATAGTTAATAAACCTGAAATTAAACTGTGAGTATTTAGCGTTCTTCAACTTTCCCTGCAAGGGATGAGAGGTCGCACCCACCTATTTACTTGAATAAGCGGCAAATTTCGCGGATGCTAATTATTACCGCTCCTAATCAAGGAGCAAAGAGTCCAGAAACGTGGCTTGAAATGATTTCGCTGAAGTACTCAAAGATTTTTGCTCTAGCGCTCACCTCATTTTTAATCACGGGAACACTAAGCACTTCAATTAATGCTCAAGCAAATACCCTTAAGAAGATAACAATTAGCAAAGCAGGGCGTGTAGTAACACCGGGAATAAACACTTTATTAAGCGGTAAAGGTTCACCTAAATCAACCATTGGAATTGATGGCGATTTCTATATCGACACAAACATGATGAATATCTACGGACCTAAAGCAAAAGGAAAATGGCCCGCTGCCGTATCGTTAAAAGGAACAGCAGGTACTAACGGAACCAATGGCAATAACGGCTCCACTGGAGCCACTGGAGCAACAGGTGCGAAAGGAACTTCAACAAATGGAGTCGACGGTGCAACCGGTCCAACTGGAGCATCAGGTTCTTCTGGTTCTGGATCCGCTGGCCCATCAGGTTCAACTGGCGCTACTGGCCCAGCAGGTTCAACTGGCGCTACTGGCCCAGCAGGCGCAACCGGTCCAACTGGAACTCCAGGTTCAACCGGTGCGCAAGGACCAATTGGAACAACAGGAAATACTGGACCTACTGGAAGTCAAGGAACAATTGGTAACACAGGACCGGCAGGAGCTACAGGACCCGCGGGTTCCAATGAAGTCTCTGTTTACAATTTAACAGTGGTCGGTGGTACGACTCAGTGGCTTTTGTCTTCAGGTACGCCAACTTCTATTTTTAGTAATCCGTTTGGAAATTTGCAACCCAATACAAAATATAGATTCACAATAATTGTTAAAGGTGTAACCAACTGGTCAGGGTTCGCAGACTTAAGTGTGGGATCCGTAGTGGCAATAACTGGAGTTGGAGCAACTCTAAATTATTCAACGCAATATGGATTTGGCAATAATTCAGATGCGGCATTTGCTTCAACTTTCACTTTTTCATTCCTACATGAAGGAACAGTGGTGGTTGGTGAAAATCTCTCTACTTTGAATGTATCCGTTATTGATGGTGCAGGCTGGTCAGCATTGTTATCAACACATACGTTTTTTATGAATGCAACTGCATATGTTCAAATCGCCTGATTAATCATTTTTGTTACCATCTGAAACCCATTAAAACTATGGAGCGGGTGACCGGGATCGAACCGGCATGGCCAGCTTGGAAGGCTGGGGCTCTACCATTGAGCTACACCCGCAGATTTCGTGCGATACGCATGAATTGAGCGTGGACCAGCGGTTATGTTACACCGCTCGGGAGATTGGCTCCGCCCACCTTATGAATTCACCCTCAACACGCATGAATTTTCCTTGGGAAATGGTGTGTGGTTTCGGGGTCTACTAATAGGTAAGGACTAGCCTGAGTTTCATCTTCCTCCGGCTTGTGTGCCGTGAATGCACACGGGGTCGCAAACACCCCCGATACCAAAATCAGAAAGGTTCGCCCATGCTAGATAGTTATTTCAAAATATCTGAACGTGGCTCAACCGTAGGTCGTGAAGTACGTGGTGGTTTCGTCACGTTCTTCACAATGGCTTACATCGTGGCACTTAACCCGTTGATCATCGGTCTATCAAAAGATGCTGACGGAAAGTTCCTCGGAGGTGGAGACGCTCCTAATCTTGCGGCAATTGCTGCAACAACTGCGCTAGCCGCAGGTGTACTTACAATCCTGATGGGCCTCATTGGAAACTTTCCATTAGCGCTCGCAACCGGTCTTGGCCTCAACACATTCGTTGCAGTCGGTATTGCATCGAAGATGTCATGGGCAGATGCAATGGGGCTAGTTGTTCTTGAAGGAATAATTATTACCGTTCTTGTTCTAACTGGTTTCAGAACAGCGGTATTTCGTGCCGTACCGGCGCAACTAAAGATCGCTATCTCTGTCGGTATCGGTCTATTCATTGCACTTATCGGTCTGGTTGATGCCGGTTTTGTACGTCGCACAGGTTCTGGTCCAGTACCAGTAACACTTGGCGATGGCGGAACTCTTGTTGGTTGGCCAATCGTTGTATTCGCATTCGGACTTTTCTTGATGATTGGCTTGATGGTCAAGAAGGTAAAGGGAGCGATTCTTATCGCGATTATCGTCGCAACTGGCGTAGCTATAGCAATTGAATCTGCATTCAAAATTGGTCCAAATTTTGATGGTAAAACCTTTAATCCAAAGGGCTGGGGACTAAACGTTCCAAAGCTTCCTTCAGATATCGTTGCAACGCCAGACTTTGGAATCCTTGGACACTTCAGTCTCTTCGGTTCATTTAGCCGAGTATCTCTAGTTGCAGGAATCCTCTTTGTATTCACTCTTTTGCTATCTGACTTCTTCGACACTGTCGGAACAGTTACGGCAATCGGTCACGAATCAGGGCTGATTGATAGCAAGGGCGATGTTCCAAATAACGACAAGATCCTCTTTGTTGACTCCGTGGCCGCAATGGCCGGTGGCGCAGCAAGCATCTCTTCAAATACCAGCTACATCGAATCAGCAGCAGGTGTTGGCGAAGGTGCTCGTACAGGTTTGGCATCAGTTGTAACTGGTGTGCTATTCCTGTTCACGACATTCCTTGCGCCACTCGTTGCAGTAATTCCTTACGAAGCAGCAACTCCTGCACTTGTAGTCGTCGGATTCTTGATGATGACACAGATCAAGGGCTTGGATTGGGCTGACTATGGAATTGCAATCCCTGCATTCCTAACAATTATCTTGATGCCATTTACTTACAATATTTCTGTAGGTATCGGCGCCGGATTTGTTTCACATGTTGTGATCCGCATAATCCAAGGTCGTCGCAGCGAAGTACATCCACTGCTTCTCTTGGTTTCAGGTCTCTTCATGGTCTACTTCTTGAGCTCTCCAATTAATGCTTGGATCGGCTAATTAAGTAATAAATAAGTAAAAGAAGTAATTGAGAGGGGCTCGAGGGAAACCTTGGGCCCTTTTCTTCTGCTTTGAACTTGGTTTTGAGTGGGGAATTTAGGGCTTAGAATTCGGACTTACGCCGCGGGGCGTAGCGTAGTGGCTAGCGCGCCTGCTTTGGGAGCAGGAGACCGGAGGTTCGAATCCTCTCGCCCCGACCAGAGTTCTTAATTAACTCTTAATTCTAAAATAAAAACGCTAGGAGCAAAGTGAAAAGCGCAGTCGAGACTCTCTCCCCAACTCGGGTAAAACTTTCAGTTGAAGTTACATTTGAAGAATTAGAGCCACATATTTCCAACGCCTATAAAGCACTTGGCGAGCGCATCAATATTCCAGGATTCCGTAAAGGCAAAGTTCCGCAAGCAATGATCGAACAGCGCGTCGGTCGCCCAGCAATTTTGGATGAGGCAATCAACTCATCGCTCTCACCTTTTTATGCTGCCGCACTTAAAGAGCAGAATGTCTTTGTAATCGGCCGCCCAAATATCGAAGTCACAGAATTGGTTGATCGCGAGAAGTTCTCATTCACTGCTGAAGTAGATGTTCGCCCAGAACTCAAGCTTCCAGATTTCTCAAAGATCATTCTTACCGTTGAAGATGTTGTTGTTTCAGATACCGAAGTTGCCGAACAAGTTGATGTTCTCCGTGCCCGTTTTGGAACTTTAACTACAGTTGAGAAGGCGGTAGAAAATGGTAACTTTGTCTCACTAGATTTAAACGCAACAATCAATGGTGAATCCGTTGAAGGCGGAACTGCGAATGACCTTTCATATGAAGTCGGTACAAACCGTATGGTTGATGGTCTTGATGAAGCGCTAATCGGATTGAAGGCTGGCGAATCAAAGCGTTTTGAAACCGTACTTGTCGGTCAGAAAGATGGCGAGAAGGGCGCAGTAGATGCAACTGTTAAAGCAGTTAAGCATCGCGACCTACCAGAGTTAAATGATGAGTTCGCAAAGTTGGCGTCAGAGTTTGAAACTTTGGCTGAGCTTCGCACCGATATCCAAACCCGTTTAGAGCGAGTGAAGCACCTTGAACAAGGCGCACATGCCCGCGATCTATTAGTTGAAAAACTGATTGCTGATGTCGAGATTCCGCTTCCTGCAAACATTATTGAAGATGAAGTAAATGACCACCTTGAAAAAGAGGGTCGCCTTGAGGATGAAGCTCATCGCAAAGAGGTAACTGAAGAGGTTACTAAGTCACTCACCCAAGAGATTCTCTTTGACAATATTGTTTCAGCCGAGAGCGTTTCAGTAAACGAGAACGAATTAACGGAATATCTGATCCGGGCATCCCAACGGTATGGAATGTCACCAGATCAATTTATTAAAGAAGTATCAGAAGCCGGCCAGATCACAACGATGGTTGCCGAAGTTTCAAGAGCAAAGGCACTTGCCGGAGTTCTCTCTCGCGTGAAGGTAGTTACAACTTCAGGCAAGGAAGTTAACCTCGAAGAGTTGGCGCCAAAGCAAGCTGCTCCAGCCGCCGAATAATCTCGCTTTCTCTGAGGGCGAACAGCCCACGCAAGGCTTTTGCCTATTTGCGGAAGCATTTGGCCGCAAACATTGTTAGTGTCATTACTAGGTAAAAAAGTTCAAATCAGTTTAAAGATAACCAAATAATCAGGAGGAAGTTGTGGATCTCATTACGCCGCGTCTTGCGGGATCAGCACCAAGTGGTGGATTAGATGACCAGGTTTATAACCGGCTTCTAAAAGAACGCATCATCTTTCTGGGTTCAGTCGTTGAGGATTCAATGGCGAACGCGATCTCTGCGCAATTACTTTTACTTGCCGCCGAAGATCCAGATAAAGATATTTTTCTATATATAAATTCGCCAGGTGGATCTATTTCTGCTGGTATGGCGATTTATGACACGATGCAATACATCAACAACGATGTTGCAACTGTTGCAATGGGTCTTGCCGCTTCAATGGGCCAGTTCCTACTTTGCGCAGGCGCAGCTGGAAAGCGTTACGCACTTCCACACGCAAGAATCATGATGCACCAACCTTCAGGTGGCATCGGCGGAACTGCATCAGATATCAAGATTCAAGCAGAACAAATGTCATTTACTAAGAAGAAGATGGCAGAACTTATTTCATTCCACACTGGCCAGAAGCCAGAAACAATCGAAGCCGATTCTGATCGCGACCGTTGGTTCACTGCTGAAGATGCAAAGACATATGGCTTTGTTGATCATGTTGTTCGCTCTGCTGGTCAGGTATCTGGAAGCGGAGGAACTGCAAAATGATAATTGATCCTATTAAGAGCCGTTACGTACTACCGACTATTGAAGAGAAAACTTCATATGGTTACAAGCGCTTAGATCCATACACAAAACTCTTTGAAGAGCGCATTATTTTCTTGGGCCAAGCAATCGATGACACCGTAGCAAACGATGTTATGGCACAACTATTGACGCTTGAATCAATGGATCCAGATCGCGACATCATGATGTACATCAACTCACCTGGTGGATCTTTCACCGCGTTGACTGCAATTTATGACACGATGCAATTCGTTCGCCCAGATGTAATGACAATTTGTTTGGGCCAAGCAGCATCAGCAGCAGCAATCCTTCTTGCTGGTGGCGCTAAGGGAAAGCGTTACGCCCTTGAACATGCACGCATCTTGATTCACCAGCCATATAGCGAAGGTGGCGGACAGGGTTCTGATATTGAAATCCAAGCCCGCGAGATTATGCGCATGCGTACTCTGCTTGAAGAGATGTTGGTCAAGCACACCGTTAAAAGCGCGGAAGAAGTTACGAAAGATATTGAACGCGACAAGATCCTTACTGCAGCAGAAGCTGTTGAATATGGGTTGATCGACCAAGTAATGGTTAGCCGTAAGGCATCAGCAACAAAGTAAATTAAAATTCGCCTATAAGCGAACAGAGTTAGGCTGGGATTTACTCGCAAGAATCGGGGCAAAGTCCTAGCCTTCTCTTATGAATACGCGCATTGGTGAATCTGGCGATCTCTTGAAATGTTCTTTCTGCGGAAAGACGCAGAAGCAAGTCAAAAAGTTAATCGCCGGTCCTGGCGTTTATATTTGCGATGAATGTATTGAACTCTGTAACGAAATAATTATTGAAGAACTCGAAGAGACCAGTTCACTCGGGTTAGCCGAACTTCCAAAGCCACAAGAGATTTATGAATTTTTAGATCAATATGTTGTTGGCCAAGATCGGGCAAAGAAGTCGCTCTCTGTTGCGGTCTATAACCACTACAAGCGTGTGCAATCCGGCGAATCAAAGCGTGAAGAATCAATCGAACTTTCTAAGTCAAATATTTTAATTCTTGGACCAACTGGTTGCGGCAAGACTTTGCTTGCACAAACTCTGGCCAGAATGCTTAACGTGCCCTTCGCAATTGCTGATGCAACCGCTCTAACTGAAGCCGGTTATGTTGGTGAAGATGTTGAGAATATTTTGCTCAAATTAATCCAGGCTGCTGATTACGATGTTAAGAAGGCAGAAACCGGAATTATTTATATCGATGAAATTGATAAGGTCGCGCGCAAGAGTGAGAATCCATCAATCACCCGCGATGTTTCTGGTGAAGGCGTTCAGCAAGCACTTCTTAAGATTCTCGAAGGTACAACTGCAGCCGTTCCACCACAAGGTGGACGTAAGCACCCACATCAAGAATTTCTACAAATTGATACAACCAATATTCTCTTTATAGTTGGTGGCGCATTTGCCGGACTTGAAAAAATTATCGAAGGGCGCAAAGGCAAAGCTGGTGTTGGATTTAATGCAACGCTTCAAAGCGCAGAAGAGAACGCTGCGAAAGATATCTTTGGCGAAGTAATGCCAGAAGACCTTTTGAAATTCGGAATGATTCCAGAATTTATTGGCCGTCTGCCAATTCTTACCAGTGTTGAGAACCTTGATCGTCCAGCTCTTATCGAGATTCTTACTGAGCCAAAGAATGCTCTTGTAAAGCAATATCAGAAGCTATTTGAATTAGATGGCGTTGAACTTGAATTCTCACCAGATGCACTTGAAGTTGTTGCTGATCTAGCAATCAAGCGTGGTACTGGAGCGCGTGGACTTCGAGCAATCATGGAAGAAACTTTGCTCAGCGTTATGTATGAGATTCCTTCAAAGCCTGATGTTGCAAAGGTGATAATTACGCCACAAGCAGTTCTAAAAGAAGCGCCTCCTACATTGATAAATCGCCCAGCGGGTGGTCCAAAGCGTCAAAGTAAGGCTGAGAAAGCCGACAAGATAGATAAGAGTTCAGAAGAGAAGAGCGCTTAATCTAGACTCAACTCCTATGAGCGATAGCAATAAATCTAATAAGAAAGAGTTAGCAGCCGCTTTCGTACCTGCTGATATCGAAGCGCCGCTCTATCAAAAATGGTTATTGGCTGGTTACTTCACTGCAGATGCTAAATCTACAAAGCCACCATTCACAATTGTTATTCCACCACCGAATGTAACTGGAAGTCTTCACATCGGTCACGCCCTTGATCACACACTTCAAGATGTATTAATTCGTATGAAGCGCATGAAGGGTTTTGAAGCCCTTTGGTTACCTGGAATGGACCATGCAGGAATTGCAACTCAGAACGTTGTTGAAAAACAATTAGCAACGCAAGGATTATCACGGCATGATCTTGGTCGCGAAGCATTCGTAGCAAAAGTTTGGGAATGGAAAGCGGAATCAGGTGGCTTAATTCTTGACCAGATGAAACGTCTTGGCGATTGCGTTGATTGGTCACGTGAACGCTTCACAATGGATGCCGGACTTTCCAAAGCAGTACTAGAAATATTTAAGCGGTTATATGATGCCGAATTAATTTATCGCGCAGAACGAATTATTAATTGGTGTCCGCGATGCTTAACAGCGCTATCTGATATCGAAGTAGAACACAGTGATGATTCTGGTGAGTTTGTGCAGGTTCGCTATGGCGATGATGAAACCTCAATTGTTGTAGCAACCACTCGCGCTGAAACCATGATGGGTGATGGCGCAGTTGCGGTTCATCCTGATGATCCAAGATATAGAGATTTGATCGGTAAGAGCGTTCTTCTGCCACTCGTTAATCGAATGATTCCGATTATTGCAGATGAATTAGTTGATCCTGAATTTGGTACTGGCGCAGTAAAAGTAACTGGCGCCCATGACGCAAATGACTTTGAAATGGCGATGCGCCACGGAATAGAAATGCCAATCATCATGAACGAGCACGGAGTAATGGCTAACTCTGGAACCCGGTTTGACGGGATGGATCGATTTGAAGCGCGTAAAGCGGTTGTTGAAGAGCTTCGCAAGATGGGTCGCATTGTTTCGGAGAAGCGACCATATATTCATGCAGTTGGACATTGCCAACGTTGTGAAACAACAATAGAGCCAAGGCTTTCTAAACAATGGTTTGTGAAAGTTGCACCTCTAGCGAAAGCAGCTGGGGATGCGGTTCGCGATGGCAGAATTAAAATTGAACCAGAAGAACTTGCGCCAAGATATTTTGAGTGGATAGATAATATGCACGACTGGTGTATCTCTCGCCAACTTTGGTGGGGACATCAGATTCCGGTTTATTACGGACCAAATGGTGAAGTTGTTGTATGTGGGCCAGATGAAACACCACCTGCTGGTTATATTCAAGATCCAGATGTTTTAGATACCTGGTTCTCCTCTGGATTATGGCCATTTTCAACTTTAGGTTGGCCAGATAAAACAGATGATCTTGCAAAGTTCTTCCCAACCAGCGTTCTCGTTACAGGTTATGACATCCTATTTTTCTGGGTAGCACGAATGGTTCTTCTAGGATTATTTGTAACAGACGGTGTCGCACCATTCCATACGATTGCCTTGCACGGACTGGTTCGAGATCGCTTCGGTAAGAAGATGAGTAAATCTCGAGGAAATACCGTTGATCCAATTGAGTTTATGGATAAGTACGGTTCAGACGCGCTTCGCTTCACGCTGGCCCGTGGTGCAAATCCGGGAACTGATCAAGCAATCGCTGAAGAGTGGATTGGTGGATCTCGTAACTTTGCAACCAAGCTCTGGAATGCCTCACGTTTTGCGATCATGAATGGCGCAAATATCGACGGTGAAGTTCCTGAATTCAAATCATTAAATGCGATTGATCAATGGATTTTAACTCGCTTAGACGAAACTGTTGAATCAGTTGACCAACTTCTTGAGAAATTTGAATTCGCTAAGGCCTGTGAAATTATCTATCACTTTGCTTGGGATGACTTATGCGATTGGTATCTTGAACTTTCAAAATCAACTTTTGTTGCTGGAGGCGATGGCGCCACCAATTCAAAGCGAGTATTAGGACGCGTTCTAGATCAACTATTGCGCTTGATGCACCCAACAATGCCATTTATTACCGAGGAACTCTGGTGCTCATTTACCGGTGGTGAAACCCTTGTCACAGCTGACTGGCCAAAAGCCAATCCAGAGAACCGCAGCGAAGAATCGAAAGTAATTGTGGAACAACTCAAGGATCTGATAACCGAGATTCGCAGATTTAGAAATGATCAAGGAATAAAGACCTCAGCAAAGATTGGTGCCAACCTAATTGGCCTTGAATCACTCTCGAACTATGAAGCAGCAATTCGCTTTGTCTGTCGGATTGAACCAATTTCAGGAAGTGCAAGTGCCGGAATTGAAGTAGGAAAAGTTAAAGTTGAATTCGATCTTACTGGCGCGATAGATGTTGTTGCCGAACGTGCACGATTAACAAAAGATCTAGCAACGGCTGAAAAGGATCGAGCCACTGCAAAGGTGAAGTTAGAGAATGAAGGATTCATGGCAAAGGCGCCAATCGAAGTTGTCCAAGAAATTAGAGAGCGACTTGCAGAAACTAGCGCTGATATCGAAAGTATCACTGCGCTTCTTGCGGCACTACCAAAATCGTGATTCCAACACCAGAAGATTTAGAAGTTCTTAAAATTATTGAGGCTGCGCTGATGAAGCGCTGGCCGGAGAATAAAATTGAACCTTCACTCGATCGGATATCTGCGCTGGTAGATGCACTTGGTTCACCACAAATTTCATTTCCTACGGTTCATATCGGTGGAACAAATGGCAAGACAAGTACATCCCGAATGGTTGATGCGCTATTTACTGAACTTGAATATCGAACTGGACGATTTACTAGTCCACACTTAGAGAGTTTTCTAGAACGTATTTCGATCAAGGGTGAAGCTATTAGCCCTGCAGAGTTAATCGCAACTTATAACGATATTGCGCTCTATTTGGATTTAATAGACAGTCGCTCAGATACTCCGATTTCTTACTTTGAAGCGCTAACCGCACTTGCCTTTGTGGCATTCGCCGAACATCCAGTGGATATCGGAATTATCGAAGTCGGCATGGGCGGAGATTGGGATGCAACTAATGTAATTCAGAGCACCGTATCAGTATTGATGCCGATTGGCTTGGACCATACTGAATATCTCGGTGAAACGATTGAAGAGATTGCAAGAACGAAAGCTGGAATTATTAAGCCAGAGTCCCATGTTGTATTGGCAGCACAAGAGCCCGAAGTTGCCCGAATCCTTCTGGAAAGGGTTGTAGAAAAATCAGCAATTCCATATCGCGAAGGAATTGAATTCGCGTTACTGCGTCGAGATATTGCAGTGGGCGGTCAACTAATTGCAATCAGGGGAGTACACGGTGAATACTCCGATATTTATTTACCGCTTCACGGGGCCCATCAAGCAGCCAATGCAGCAATCGCAGTTGCAACCGTTGAAGCATTTGTCGGCGTTAAGTTGGATGAAGATTTGGTGCGTGCTGCATTTGCCGGCGTATCGTCACCGGGCCGCTTGGAAATTTTGCATCGAGACCCGACAGTCATTATCGATGCCGCTCATAATCCACATGGCGCAAAGGCGCTAGCAGAAACAATCCGTAGCGAATTCGACTTCGAATCTATTTTCTGCGTCCTTGGAATACTTGGCGATAAAGATGTCAAAGGATTTCTAAAGGCGCTAGAACCTGTTGTGGATCGATTAGTTGTCACAAAATCTGAATCACCTCGCGCCCTTTCTGTGGCTGAATTATTCGCATTGGCCGTCGAAGTTTTCGGGAGTGATCGAGTATTTAAAGAGGATGATTTAGCATCAGCAATTACATATGCCATGGAACAAGTTACTTTGATCAATCAAGTAAGTGATGGAGTAAGCGCAGTGGTAATTACCGGATCGGTTGTTACAGCGGGTTCAGCTAGAGTTATTCTGAAGAAGATTGGGAGGGCGGTAGAAAAATGAGAATCCTTAGCGCCGCGGTCTTAACTATGGAAGCCTTCGTAATGGGATTTGCAGTTCTACTTGCAATGGGCGAACACACTGGCAGCGCACTCACACTTGGTGGCGTAATTGCGATCGCAGCTCTGTTGACTGCAGGATTAATGAAGAAGCGAATTGGTTGGATTATTGGCTCAATCTTGCAGATTGCAATGATCGGATACGGATATGTTGTGACGCCGATGTATTTCATGGGCGCACTTTTTGCCGGACTTTGGGTAGCCGCCTTTATTGTGGGCCGCAAGGGTGAGGCAATTCGAGCCGAACTTCTCAGACAAAGGCCCCTTAAATAGCTTCCGGGAGCGGCAAATTCTGGGATTAAGAACTTTCAGGCCGCCGCATTAGACTGACGCCCGTGAATTCCCAGAAACTAGAACGCACCCTAATCTTGGTAAAACCAGATGGCGTACGTCGCTCATTGGTTGGCGAAGTTATTCGTCGCGTTGAAGCAAAGGGATATCAAGTTGTTGGTTTAAAAATGTTGACACCAACACGTGAAATTCTTGCAAAACATTATGCAGAGCACGAGGGAAAACCATTCTACGAACCGTTACTTGAGTTTATGTTGTCCGGACCAATTGTTGCGATGATCGCAGAAGGAAATCGCGTGATTGAAGGATTCCGTAAATTGGCTGGAGCAACAGATCCAACTACAGCCGAACCAGGAACAATTCGCGGTGATTTAGCTCGTGACCAAGGTACAAAAGTCGTTCAAAATATTGTTCATGGATCAGATTCACCAGAATCTGCAGCTCGTGAAATTGCAATCTTCTTTCCCGAGTTAAATTAATTGAAAGGTCTTAAATGAGCAAAAAGAATCCAAATCGTATGTCATTTATCGGAAGAGACATGGCTGTCGACTTAGGTACCGCAAATACACTTGTTTATGTTCGTGGTCGCGGAATTGTTCTTAATGAGCCAAGTGTTGTTGCAATAAATCAAGATACGGGCGGAATCCTCGCAGTGGGCCTTGAAGCAAAGCGCATGATCGGTCGCACACCTGGAAACATTGTCGCAATTCGCCCACTTAGAGATGGCGTAATTGCCGACTTTGATACAACAGAACGCATGCTTCGATACTTTATTCAAAAGGTGCACCGTCGTCGTTATTTAGCTAAGCCAAGAATTGTTGTTTGTGTTCCATCAGGCATTACAGGTGTTGAACAACGCGCAGTAAAAGATGCTGGTTACGCAGCAGGCGCACGGAAGGTTTATATTATTGAAGAGCCAATGGCTGCGGCTATCGGCGCCGGACTTCCAATTCACGAACCAACAGGAAATATGGTTGTTGATATTGGTGGCGGAACAACTGAAGTTGCGGTTATTTCACTTGGTGGAATTGTTACCGCGCTTTCAATCCGCGTTGGTGGAGATGAACTAGACCAATCAATTATTGATTGGGTTAAGCGCGAATACTCACTTCTATTAGGAGAGCGCACTGCTGAAGAAATTAAGATGGCCATTGGGTCTGCATACCAACTACCTGGCGAACCCGATGCCGAAATTCGCGGTCGCGATCTTGCAACTGGTCTACCAAAAACTATTCGGGTATCTGCCGAAGATATTCGTAAGGCGATGGAAGATCCAGTAAACCAAATTGTTAATGCTGTTAAGAGCACGCTAGATAAGACACCACCTGAGTTAGCGAGTGATCTAATGGATCGCGGCATTGTTCTAACTGGCGGTGGCGCCTTGCTTCGCGGGCTAGATGAGCGACTTCGTCATGAGACTGGAATGCCAGTTCATATTTGTGAGCGTCCATTGCAAGCAGTTGCCGAAGGTTCTGGCAAGTGTGTTGAAGAATTCGAAGCTTTAGAGAAGGTTTTGATTTCTGAACCTCGCCGTTAAGGAGAAAATAAATTGGCAGCTGGTGGCAACAATCGCTCTCGCCTTCTGCTTGTAATTCTTCTTGTAACTTCGCTATTTCTAATTACCTTAGATCTTCGTGGAGTAAGCATTACCAAGAATTCAAGATCGGCAACCCAATCCTTATTGGCCCCAGTTCAACGAGGGGTGTCAGATTTCTTCTCGCCAGTCGGCAATTTTTTCTCGGATATAAAGAATTTTGGTAAGACCAAGGCCGAGCTTAAAGATTTAAAGAGTGAGAATGCAAAGCTTCGTAAGAAAGTAATTTTTAATAAGGACACCAACGGACAGCTCAATAAGTTAAAAGGTGTACTGGATCTTGCTGGACGGGGTGGATACAAAGTTGTATCTGCTCGGGTAATTGGAAAAGGAAGTTCTTCTACATTTAGCCAGACAATAACAATCGACGCTGGAACTAATGACGGTGTAAAAAAAGATATGACAGTCATGGGCGAACTTGGCCTAGTAGGAGTAGTTAAGAGCGCAACTTCTACCTCTGCCATTGTTCTTCTAATGAACGATCCAACATTTCGCATCGGTGTTCGCATCGCAAGGAGCCAGAGCGTTGGGGTTTTAATGGGCGAGGGGGATAACACATATACCTTGCAACTCTTAGATCCTTCAGGAAGTATTGAAGTAAATGATGTTTTACTCTCACTCGGAAGTGATAACAACAGACCTTTTGTTCCCGGTTTGCCAGTCGGCTATGTAAAGTCAGTAAAAAATACGAGTGCAACCTTGACGCAAGAAGCCAGTGTTAAGAGTTACTCAAATCTGGGAAGCCTTGGAGTTGTTTCAGTAATTATAAGAGTTCCAAATGGTGGGCCAAAAGATGCGCTAATACCGCAGCCAATCCCGACGCCAACAACAACAATTTATGTAACGCAATCACCTACGCCAGAGGCCACGAATTGAGTTGGAGCCGCGCTGGATTTAGCGCCCTAATTCTATTTTTCTTTTTCGTTGTTCAAGAATCCGCAATTTCAAAGATAGATTTTCCTATTTCAGGTTTCTCCCTTTATCTATGTGTTCTCCTTGGGTTAATGGCGCTCGAAGATAGATTTGGCGCAATCGCCATGGGGTTCATCGGCGGGCTAATTCTTGATCTCTCGCCATCTAGCGATTCTCCTTTCGGAAAATGGGCGCTAATTCTTACCCTCGTTGGATACTTATTCTCTAGAAATCGCGAAAGCATTGGCGACTTTACTGAAAGGCCTATTGCATTTGTTTTATTCGTGTCAGCTGGAGCGACTGCAACGTTATTAATATTCTTAATACTTGGCGTAATACTTGGCGAAAATAATGGTGCTGTTATCACAAATTTGCAGACTGTGGTTGGAAATGGGATTTGGACTTTACTATTCTCATCAGCTTTATTGCCAGGCTTAGCAGCATTGCGTAATTACACCTTAACCTCTAGAGAGCGACTATGAGTGTTCGCTCTAGATTAAATTTAGTTATTGTTCAAGCGTTAATTATTTCGTTAATGCTTGCTTTAACTGGTCGACTCTTTTATCTACAAGTTGCTGCGGGCCTTAAATATCAAGATGCTGCACTTAGTATCCAGAGTCGAGATGTTGTAAATCCAGCTATTCGTGGTGCAATCGTTGATAGTTCTGGAATTCCGCTTGCCATGGATCGTCCAGGAATGGTCATATCAGTTGACCGAAGTATTGTTGATAAGTTGCCCGACAAAGGCAGCGCTGTAATTGCTCGCGTAGCCAAACTTGTTGGCAAGGTTCCAGAGAATATTTTTATTGCAACAAGGCTTTGTGGTGAGATTAAAACCTCGCAAAACATTGGATGTTGGAAAGGAACTCGATTCCAACCTATCCCAGTCACGAGAACCGCGACTAAAGAACAAGCTTTGAAAGTATTAGAGAATTCAGATTTATTTCCTGGAATAACTGCATTGTCAGTCCCGGTCCGCAGTTATCCATCAATGGCTGGAGAGAATGCGGCACATGTACTTGGATATGTTGGATCAGTAAGTGAGGATGATTTACTTGACTCAGATAAGAGCTATTTTCGCGAAGAAACTATTGGAAAAGATGGCCTTGAATTTCAATATGATGAATATCTGCGTGGTCGTGCCGGCATAAAGACGGTTATTGTTGATCGTAAAGAGTCGGTGACCAAGCAGGCGATTAGCACGCAACCAGTTTCGGGATTTAATTTGGTTACGAATCTAGATGCAAGGTTGCAGGCGGCAACCGAGAGAGCGCTGCAGTCATCAGTGTTGAGAGCTAAATCACTTGGTGGTCGGGCAGATGGTGGCGCGGCAATTGTGATGGATGTAAATAGCGGAAAGATTTTGGCCCTCGCTTCATACCCTACTTATGATCCAAATATTTGGCAGGTAGGTTTAACCCAGAAACAAGCAAATAATTTATTTAGCGAAAGCTCTGGTGTTCCTGCACTTAATAGGCCACTTCAAGGAATGTATGCACCAGCATCAACATTTAAATCTATCTCAGTTGTCGCTGCTATGAACGCTGGATATAACATGAGCGCTACCTATAAATGTCCATCAAAAGTTCTAATTGGTAATCGAGAATTCGCTAACTTTGAGAGTAAAGCCCAAGGAACAATATCTATGAAGCGTGCAATCGCTGTTTCTTGCGACACAATTTGGTATCAAATTGCTTACGATGAATGGGTGCGCGATGGTGGGCTCTCGCCTAAATCAGGGCTACATGACTATTTCTTTACTGCAGCACGTGGCTTTGGTATCGGGAAGATAACCGGAATTGATCTACCAAGTGAGGCCTCTGGTCGACTTCCAGATCGCACCTGGAAAGAGCGCATTTATAAAGAGAATAAGGATTTCTATTGCAATTTTAAGACTCGCGCAAAGAAATCAGATTTGACACCATTTTTGATTGAAGTTGCCCGCGAGAATTGCTTGGATGGAAATATTCTGCGTGCTGGAGACGCTGTTAACTTCTCAATTGGTCAGGGCGATACCTTGTTAACTCCAATTCAGATGACACAACTTTATGCAGCTATTGCTAACGGTGGCACAATTTATAAACCACAAGTTGCCCGAGCGATTGTTAAGCCCAACGGAGATATTGTTAAAGAGTTTTTACCTGAAGTAGTAGCAACCAATGTCTTATCTAAGAAAGCTAGTAATTTCTTGCATGAATCACTACGAGCTGTTGTCACAGAAGGAACTGCAGCAGGTGCGTTCCCAGGGTTCCCAGTTGCTGTTGCAGGTAAAACTGGAACCGCAGAAGATAAAGGTAGAAATAAAGATGGATCAGCCAAGGCAGATACTGCTTGGTTCGCATCATTTGCTCCGGCAGATAACCCTAAATATGTGGTTGTTATGGTTGTGAGTCAAGGAGGTTTTGGTTCCTCGATTTCAGCCATTGGAGTTAAAGATATCTGGACTGCACTCTTTGGAGTTGTTGGCGGAAAAGTTGATCCAACACAAGAAATTTTTCCAAATGGCGTACCGAGCAAATTACCAAAAGTTGATCCAAAGAACGCTAAGTTGGTCAAACCATGAGTATCTATTCCCAACGCAAAAGACGTGACCGCTTCCGTGAAAACTTCGGTAAATTCGACCAAATACTCTCCTTTTCAGTTGGTGCGCTGCTAATTATTGGGACTTTATTAGTTTACGCAGCAACTAGAAATTGGTTTGCTGCTCAAGGCCTTGATCCTGAATATTATTTGAAGCGCCATGTAGTTAATATTTTGATTGGTGGGCTACTTGCTTACCTAACAACGTTAATTGATTATCGATTACTTCGGGCATATACCCCGATTGTTTGGGGCCTTGCAGTGCTTGGCTTAATTATTGTTTTAATCCCTGGGCTTGGCAGTGAAATTAATGGTTCTAAAGCTTGGATCTCCTTTCCTGGTGGCTTTCAAATCCAACCTGCGGAATTAGCCAAGATTGCAATCATCGTTGGTATCTCAATGATCTTGGCAGAAAAACGGGATAAGGATGCAAATCCAACGGATCAAGATGTTTTAAAGGCACTCGCGATTGCAGCAGTTCCTATTGTGCTGATTTTGGTGCAACCCGATCTGGGCACAGTCGTAATTATTAGCGCAGCAATTCTTGCAATTATCGGAACATCTGGCGCTCCAACTAGATGGGTAGTCGGACTTCTAATTCTTGCTGTTATCGGCGGCTTCGTTGCAGTGCAAACAGGTGTCGTTGATAAGTATCAAGTTGCACGACTTCAATCATTCGTTGATCCGACAGCAGATCCACAAGCAACTGGATATCAACTTCGCCAATCTAGAATCACAATAGGTTCTGGTGGAATTATCGGAAAAGGTTTATTCAACGGCCCTCAAACAAACGGTCGCTTTGTTCCAGAACAACAGACAGACTTTATTTTTACCGTAGCTGGTGAGGAGCTAGGTTTTCTTGGAAGTGGCTTCATCTTGCTCTGCTTTACTTTGTTTTTCTTACGAGCTTTTGCGATTGCGCGGCGAACGAATGACTTATTTGGACGGCTTGTCTGTGTTGGCGTAATTGCTTGGTTTGCCTTCCAAACATTTGAAAACATCGGAATGACTATGGGCTTAGTTCCAATGACGGGAGTTCCATTGCCATTCATCTCTTATGGTGGATCGAGCATGTTTGCGAATTTAATCGGCCTGGGATTGATTCAAAACGTCCATTTACGTACCAGATAGGTTAAATACTTTTACCCTTAAGCGGGGGCGAAGTTGGTCTTTCGGCGCCTTTTAGGCGATACTTTGACTTAGCATTTCGCGCTCCGAGCGGCCTCAATAAATTTGACGGCCTTAATTACTCGAGGTAGCAGCAGATGCAAAAGCTTTCAAAAGGAAGTTTTACCAATATTTAGTTTTTAGATGAGGATTTAAGGTTATGGCAATAGTGCCAAAGGGTGCGCGTAAGCGCGCAAGCAAAAAATCTGCAGCCAAGGCTGCGGCAAAACAAGAGCCAGAAGTAGTCGAAGTTGAATCGAGCGAGAACGTCGAGAAGAAAACTTCAAAGAAATCTGCAGCTCCAAGTATTCCGGTTCCTATGTTTCAGGCAGCGCCAGAAGCAGTAGCGCCCAAGAAGGTTAAAGTGTCACCTCAAAATAAGGCTGAAGTTGCCGAAGCTCCAGAACAATCAGCAGATAGTGAAGATTCTGATTCCGATTCAGGTGCTCGCCGTCGCCGTCGTGGTGGCAGAGGCCGCCGTCGTGGTGGAAAAGATTCAAATGAGACGACTGAAGATCGCGATTCAGATTCTGATGAAGTCCTAGATGCCGGAGAAATTTCCGAAGATGGTGAAGATTCAACATCTGCATCACCACGTCGTCGACGTCGTCGTCGCGCAAAGGGCGATGGTGTAACTGCAGGCGAGACTATTGAAGAAGATGGCGTTATAACTGTTGTAAAAGTTAGAGAGCCTAGAGAAGCTAGGGAAGCGCGTCCACCACGGACTCGCGATGATCAACCAACTCGTTCTGATAGAGGCGGTCGCAATCGCAGCCGTAGCGATCGAAATGATCGTGGCGATCGTGGCAACCGCAATAACCGTGAACCAAGAGATTTTGTTCGCCGTCGCGGAATGATTATTACTGAATCAGAGTTCTTAGCTCGCCGTGAAAATGTAGATCGCCAGATGTTGGTTCGCCAAGCAGGAGATCGAACCCAGATAGCTGTCCTTGAAGACAAGATTATGGTTGAGCATTATGTAAATCGAAATAGCAATATTTCCTATGTTGGAAACGTTTATCTTGGAAAAGTTCAGAACGTTCTACCATCAATGGAAGCAGCATTCGTAGACATTGGTAAGGGCCGAAATGCAGTTCTCTATGCCGGTGAAGTTAACTGGGATACCGCAGGACTTGCAGATGGTGCACCTCGCAAGATTGAACATGTATTAAAGACTGGTCAATCTGTATTAGTTCAAGTTACAAAAGATCCAATCGGTCAGAAAGGCGCACGCCTAACTAGCCAGATTTCACTTCCAGGTCGCTACTTGGTTTATGTTCCAAGTGGTGAAATGAGCGGAATCAGTCGTCGCCTGCCAGATCAAGAAAGATCACGACTAAAAACTATTCTTAAGAATTTAATTCCAGAAGATGCTGGCGTAATTGTTCGTACCGCATCTGAAGGTGCCACCGAAGAAGAGCTTGAACGCGATGTAATTCGCCTAAAAGCGCAATGGGAAGATATTGAGAAGAAGTCACAAGAATCTGGCACAAATGCGCCGGCGCTTCTTTACTCTGAACCAGATCTAACGGTCCGCGTAATTCGCGATATTTTCAATGAAGATTTCAACAAATTAATCGTTCAAGGCGATCAAGCCTGGGAAGACATCAATAATTACCTTGGTCATATTGCACCTGAACTCACTGCAAAGATTGAAAAGTGGACAGGTACACGTGACTTATTTGTAGAGAATCGAATCGAAGAACAATTGGCAAAGGCCTTTGATCGTAAGGTTTATCTACCTTCAGGTGGCTCACTTGTAATTGATCGAACTGAAGCGATGATTGTTATCGACGTTAACACTGGAAAATTCATCGGTAAGGGTGGAAACCTCGAAGAGACTGTTACTAAGAACAACTTGGAAGCAGCAGAAGAAATCGCCCGCCAACTTCGCTTACGCGATATGGGTGGAATTGTGGTTATCGACTTTATTGATATGACCCTTGAATCAAACCGTGATCTTGTACTTCGACGACTTGTAGAAAGTCTTGGTCGCGATCGCACTAAGCATCAAGTTGCCGAAGTTACTTCACTTGGTTTAGTTCAAATGACTCGAAAGCGTGTAGGACAAGGGTTAATCGAAGCATTCTCAACAACTTGCGAAAGTTGTGGCGGTCGCGGAATTCATATTCATTCAGAACCTGTAACAAAGGTTGCACTTGAGAAGGATATGGAACAACGTTATGTGCCACAGGTTCATGAAGATGAGGCTGAAGCAGCAGAATCGCAAGAAGTTGCAGAAGAAGTAGAGGTTGCAGAAGTTAAGGCTCCTGCGCCAAAGCGTCGCCGTCGGGCAGTTAGTACTGGGGTAATTACGCCCGAATAGGGCCAGTTAATGCCAGTTTGACCTAAGGGCTACGCGCTCCGTATCCTTACCCTCTGCCAGTTTCCTGGCTAATTTAATAAATGCATTTGGAAAGGTGTCACCGTGTACGCGATTGTAAAAGCAGGCGGCCGTCAAGAGAAGGTTGCCGTTGGCGACACAGTAATTGTCGATCGCATCGATGCAAAAGCCGGTGCAGCTGTTTCATTCCCAGCGCTACTTGTAGTTGAAGGTGCGAACATCACATCTGATGCCAAGGCACTTGCTGGTGTAAAAGTTACCGGCGAAATTGTTGAAGAACTTAAAGGTCCAAAGATCGACATCCTTCGTTACAAGAACAAGACTGGCTATCGCCGTCGTCAAGGTTTCCGTTCCCAACTTACGCGCGTGAAGATCACCGCGATTACGAAATAAGGCAGGCGAATAAAAAATGGCAAGTAAAAAGGGCGTCTCCTCAACTCGTAACGGTCGCGATTCAAATGCGCAATACCTAGGTATCAAGCGTTACGCAGGACAGATTGTTAAGAGCGGGGAAATCTTGGTTCGCCAACGCGGAACAGTTTTTCACCCAGGACAAAATGTAGGCATCGGTAAGGACGACACACTTTTCGCCCTCTCAGCAGGCGAAGTTGCTTTCGGTCGCGCTCGCGGTCGCAAGGTAGTAAATATCGTTCCCGTAGCTGTAGTCGCCTAACCCGCGGTTAATTTCTTGCGGGCCCGCGACTAGCGGGCCCGCATTTTTATTTTTTAAGTTTAAATCTTTAAGAGAAGTTTAAAAACGAGAGGAGTAGTGAAATGGCAACATTCGTTGACCGCGTAACTCTCCATGCATCTGCAGGTAGTGGCGGCGATGGTTGCGTCTCAATTCACCGAGAAAAATTTAAGCCTCTTGGTGGCCCAGATGGCGGCAACGGTGGCCGTGGTGGCGATGTAATTCTTATCGTTGATCAAGACACAACTACGCTTCTAGATTTCCACCATTCACCACATCGACGCGGCACTAATGGCTCACTTGGTTATGGCGATTACTGCAATGGTAAAGAGGGTAAAGATTTAACTCTGCATGTTCCAAATGGAACTGTCGTTAAAGATGCAACCGGAACTGTAATTGCAGACTTAGTTGGTTTTGGAACTCGGTTTATCGCGGCACAGGGCGGTAAAGGTGGACTTGGAAATGCTGGTCTAGCTTCTTCTAAACGTCGCGCCCCAGGCTTTGCACTTAAAGGTGAGCCAGGTGAAGAGCGCACGCTAATTCTTGAACTAAAGAGCGTTGCAGATATTGGTTTAATTGGTTTTCCATCCGCTGGAAAATCTTCACTGATTGCATCAATCTCTTCAGCAAAACCAAAAATCGCTGATTATCCATTCACAACGCTTGCACCGAATCTTGGTGTTGTTCAAGCAGGCGACACTCGTTTCACAGTTGCAGATGTTCCAGGTTTAATTCCTGGTGCCTCTGAAGGTAAGGGCCTTGGCCTGGAATTCTTGCGTCACGTTGAACGATGTGCCGCACTTGTACATGTTCTTGACTGTGGAACTTTAGAAACCGATCGCGATCCGGTAAAAGATTTCGACATTATCGAAGAAGAACTTTCACATTATGGTGGTCTTTCCGAACGTCCACGTTTGATTGCGCTAAATAAAGTAGATCTTCCAGATGGAAAAGCAATGGCCGATATGGTGCAACCAATTTTGGAGGCTCGCGGTTATCAGGTCTACCAAATTTCTGCCGCATCACATATTGGTTTAACTGAATTAAATTATGCAATGGCTCGAATAATCCAAGAAGCACGTAAGGCTGAAGCGCTTGTCGAAAAGGCTCGAATTGTTCTTCGCCCAGTTGCGGTAGGAAATTCTGGATTTACTGTGACGGCAAATAAGGATGGATCTTTCACAGTTATTGGTGACAAGCCAGTTCGTTGGGTGAAGCAGACAGATTTCGGCAATGCCGAAGCAATTGGTTACTTAGCAGATCGACTTGCAACATTGGGCGTCGAAAAAGAGTTATTTAAAAAGGGTGCAAAAGCAAAAGATGAAGTTCGAATTGGTGAAGGCGATAACGCCGTTATCTTCGATTGGGAACCATCGATCGAAGCCGGCGCCGAATTACTTGCAGGTCCTCGCGGCGGCGATCTTCGTCTGGAATCACCATGGGCTGGGCGTTACACCGAAGATTTAGTTGATGATTTACTTAGCGATGATGAAATTGCAATGCAATGGGAATACAACATCGAGAATCCAAGAGATCCACGCGTAGTTGTGGAAGCGATTTCCGAGGAAAAGTAATGGATGCCAAACGGATAGTTATAAAAGTCGGTTCTTCTACGCTAACTGGTGATGCTGGAACTTCGCTAAATGGTGCGGCTGTTGCAAAGCTAGTTGATGTTGTTGCAGGGCTAAAGAGTTCAGGCAAAGAAGTAATTATCGTTACATCTGCTGCAGTTGCGGCAGGCATGGCGCCACTTGGTTTAACTGAGCGCCCAACAGATCTTGCAACTCAACAGGCTTCTGCATCTGTCGGCCAAGGTTTATTGATTGCGAAATACAGCGCAGAATTTTCTAGACATAACATTGTTGTATCCCAAGTACTTGTTACTGGTGCTGATCTATCAATCGAACTTTATAATGAAAATGCCAAGCGGACGCTAATGCGATTGCTCGAACTTGGCGTAGTGCCAATCATCAACGAGAACGATTCAGTTGGAACTGAGGAACTTCGCCTCGGTGATAATGATCGACTTTCAGCTCTTATACTCGAACTTATTAAGGCAGATCTTCTGGTTCTAGTTTCCGATATTGATGCCCTCTATGACGCACCTCCAACACAATCAGGTGCAAATCGAATCGCAAAAGTTACCGACTTTAAAGAGCTAGTAGCCATTGATATTGGCGGTGTTGGGACATCTGGTGTTGGCAGCGGCGGAATGGTTACCAAGATAAAAGCCGCAGAGATCGCGACAGCAAATGGCGCAAACATGTTACTTACAGATCTAGCCCATCTCGGTGATGCGCTTTCCGGTAAAGACGTAGGAACGCTCTTTACAGCTAAGTAAGTTTCTTAGTTACCTCTAGCAAGACTTTTGCAGTAGCAACTGTTTCATCCTGCCCGGTGGGGTTATCTGAAAGTTTTACTATTACCGTTCTGGTCTTCGGATTCATGAAAATATATTGGCCATGCAGCCCTTCGGCCTGACTGATTCCCGGGAATGGATGCCAGACAAATGCACCATAACCCCAATTGTGATCAAGTTTTGTTACTGGAGTTGTCATTCGCTTTAACCAGACTGGATCAATGATTTGTTTTGCACCCGCTTGACCACCATTTAAAACTGCAAGACCGACGCGGGCATAATCTCTTGCGGTTGCATTAAAGCAACAGAATGTTTTCTCAGTTCCACCTACACGATCAACATTCCAAGTTGCTGGATACTTTGCACCTATCGACTGCCATACGCTTTTACTGAAATAGTCAGCGACCGTTGTTCCAGTGATGGCTTTAATAATCATTCCAATCATCATGGTATCAACGCTGCGATATTCAGATTTTGAACCGGGCTCAAATGCCATCTTTCGGTTGTGCTTCATAAACCAATCAAGGTCAGTCGTCGCATACATCTGTGCGATTGCTACGCCCCAACCTGCTGGCCCTGTTGGGTAATTATCTGAAACACCAACACCGCTCTGCATATCGAGAAGAGATTGCACAGTTACCTTGTCGAATGAAGTTCCATTCTTTAACTCTGGGAAATATTTAACAAAGGTATCGCTCTCCTTTAACTTTCCTTGAGCGATTAATTGGCCAGCAATTATTGAAGTCATGGTCTTTGCAACAGAATAAGAAGGAAGTTGTGATGATTCGCTAAAACCCTTCTTGTAATACTCGTAGGTGATTACGCCATTTCTTACCAATAGAAATGCATTTGTATTAGTTCGATCTAAGAAATCCTGCCATTTAATTTGCTTGCCCTTCCAGGCAACAGTGTCAGGTGCTGCTTCGCTACTTGTGGGCCAGGCAATTGGATTGGTCGAAGGAGCAATCGTGTGCCATGGCATAAGAGTCGGCGTTTTCGATGCTGGCGCTAACCCGAGTTTTATAGTTGCTATGGGATTTGGATAATGGATAAATCTAGTGAAACCAGTTAAGGCAACCGCTAGCGCAACTAGAACAATTAAGGTATTTCGCAGCACTCGCAATAAACGTCTCATGAGAGAAGGGTAGGAGGCTCTAGGCTAGGAACATGGAAGCCACTGCGATAATTGCCGAACTTGCTGATAAGGCTAAATTGGCTGCACGCACCTTAATCGCGGCGAGCGATGGCGACCGAGTTGAAGCGCTAATTCGAATTTCTGAAGAGATTGTTTCAAGTGAAGTTGAAATTTTGGCGGCAAATGCAAATGATATGGCGGACGCTAAGCGCGATGGTATGGCTGAATCCATGCAGGATCGACTTCTCTTAACGGCAGCAAGAATTCATGGAATGGCAGATGGCGCCAGACAAGTTTCTAAACTACCTAGCCCGCTTGGAAAAACTTTGCGGGAAAGCACCTTAGAAAATGGGCTTCACCTAAAACAAATTTCAGTTCCATTTGGCGTAGTTGGAATGGTTTATGAAGCGCGTCCTAATGTCACAGTGGATGCTGCAGTTATCTTATTAATGTCAGGAAATGCAGCCTTGCTACGCGGTTCATCAAGTGCTGCGAATAGCAATGAAGTATTGGTAAATGTAATGCGCCGCGCTCTATCCAAAACCAATATTTCACCTGATGTAATTCAACTTGTGCCATCTACTGATCGATCTACTGTTGCAGCGTTATTACATGCTCGGGGCAAAGTTGATTTAGTTATTCCACGGGGGAGCGCGGCGCTTATTCGCACCGTTGTCGATGACTCAACTGTTCCAACAATCGAGACTGGAGCTGGCGTCTGTCACGTATATATAGATTCCGAAGCAGATCTTGCCAAGGCCTTGCCAATTGTTTTGAATTCAAAGACCCACCGACCAAGTGTTTGTAACGCTGCGGAAACGCTTTTGGTTCATGAGAACGTTGCGGAAAAGTTCTTGCCAGTTGTTCTATCCGCACTTCGCGATTTGAAAGTTAAGCTAAATGTGGATTCTAAAACCGCAAAGGTAGCCGAGGCTAATAAAATCGCAGTTAACTCAGCGTCCGAAGAGAATTGGTCTACCGAATACAACGCGCTAGAGATGAATGTTGCAGTTGTTCCTAGCCTTCTTGCAGCAGCAGATCACATTGCTAAGTACGGAACCAAGCACACCGAAGCGATAGTGACGCAATCAGATGCGAACGCAGCAAAGTTCGTCGCCTTAAGTGATAGCGCTGCAGTAATGGTTAATGCATCAACAAGATTTACTGATGGTGAGCAGATGGGATTTGGTGCTGAAATCGGGATCTCAAATCAGAAACTGCATGCCCGTGGCCCAATGGGTCTAGAACAAATGACCACCACAACTTGGATTGTTACTGGCTCCGGTCAAATCCGCGCATAATTTCAATATATAAATATAACAAGCCACTTCCTCGCGATAAGGTTCGACTATGGCCGCAATTTCTCGTGATGATGTCGCACACCTAGCAAAGCTGGCACGAGTCGAGATGACCCCAGATGAACTTGATCATATGGCGGTCGAACTAGAGCAAATTTTAGGCGCAGTTAAAAGAGTTCAAGAAGTAGCAACAGCAGATATTCCACCAACTTCACATCCACTTTCAATGTCGAATATTTTCCGTGATGATGTTGTGAAGCCAAGTCTCACAAATGAAGAGGCGCTTTCTGGCGCTCCAGCGAAGGCTGAAGATCGCTTTAAAGTTCCACAAATTCTTGGTGAAGAATGACAAATATTTACTCCACTGCTGCCGAAATGGCAAGTGCGCTTTCGAAAAAAGAGATCACTTCAGTTGAATTAACTAAGGCTCATTTAGATCGTATTGCCGAAGTTGATGGAAAATTACATTCATTTCTTCATGTTGATAATGAAGGTGCGTTGGCACAAGCCGCTGAAGTTGATGCAAAGCGTGCAATGGGCAAAATGAGCGAGACCTTGTCACCACTTGCTGGAGTACCAATCGCAGTGAAAGATATTTTGGCGCAGAAAGGTATTCCAACCACTGCCGGTTCAAAGATTCTTGAAGGTTGGCGTCCACCATATGACTCAACTGTTGTTGCAAAGTTAAAAGCAGCCGGAGTCGTAATTCTTGGCAAGACAAATATGGATGAATTTGCAATGGGTTCATCAACTGAAAATTCTGCTTACGGCACGACTCAAAATCCTTGGGACTTAACTAGAACACCAGGTGGTTCGAGCGGCGGGTCTGCAGCAGCAGTTGCCGGATTTGAAGCGCCACTTGCAATTGGAACAGATACCGGTGGATCAATTCGCCAACCCGCTGCACTTACTGGAATTGTTGGAGTGAAACCAACTTACGGTGGCGTCTCTCGTTACGGTGTTATTGCATATTCATCAAGTCTTGATCAAGTTGGGCCTTTTGGTCGCACAGTTTTAGATACCGCGCTTCTACATGAAGTAATTGCGGGACATGATGAACGCGATTCAACAAGTATCAATGCACCCATTCCACAAGTTGTTGCGGCTGCAAAGCGTCTTGATGTTAAGGGTATGAAGATCGGTGTGATTAAAGAACTTAGTGGCTCTGGTTTCCAAGCGGGAGTAAGTGCGCGGATTAATGAATCAATCGAATTATTGGTTGCTGCCGGGGCTGAAATAGTTGAAGTCTCTTGTCCGAACTTTGAATATGCTCTTGCTGCTTATTACTTAATTGCACCATCAGAAGCTTCATCAAACTTGGCACGATTCGACTCAATGCGTTACGGACTACGTGTTGGCGATGACGGAACTAAGGGCGCGGAAGAAGTTATGAGCGCTACTCGGGAAGCTGGTTTCGGTAAGGAAGTTAAGCGCCGAATTATTCTTGGAACTTATGCACTTTCATCTGGTTACTACGATGCTTATTACGGATCAGCACAGAAAGTTCGCACTCTTGTAAAGCGTGACTTCGAAAACGCATTTACCAAGGCCGATGTTTTAATTTCACCTGTAACTCCGACAACTGCATTTAAACTCGGGGAGAAGAGCAACGATCCAGTTGCAATGTACCTTAGTGACATCGCTACTATCCCAGTAAATATGGCTGGCATTGGTGGAATGAGCCTTCCAGTAGGACTTGCGGAAGAAGATGGCTTACCTGTCGGATTACAAATCATGGCGCCACTTATGCAAGATGATCGTTTTTATCGCGTCGGTGGAACGCTAGAGGCGGCGCTACTTTCAAAGTGGGGCAAACCAATTCTTTCTAACGCACCAGATTTAGCGGTGAAAAAATGACACTCGACTATAAAAGCGCAACCGAAAAATTTGAGCCAACACTTGGCTTAGAGGTTCATGTCGAATTAAATACAAATTCTAAAATGTTCTGCTCTTGTGCAACAGAGTTTGGCGCCTCTCCAAATACCCAAACCTGTCCAGTCTGTCTAGGTCTTCCTGGAGCGCTTCCAGTTGTAAATGGAAAGGCTATTGAGAGCACAATTTTAATTGGCCTTGCACTTAACTGTTCGATTGCGCCATATAGCCGCTTTGCCCGAAAGAATTATTTTTATCCAGATATGCCGAAGAATTTTCAAACTTCACAATATGACGAACCAATCTGTGTCGATGGGTATCTAGATGTAGAAATCGAAACGGAAGATGGCCCAAAGACATTTAGGGTTGATATCGAACGCGTTCACATGGAGGAAGACACTGGTAAGTCACTTCACGTTGGTGGCGCAACCGGTCGAATCCATGGCGCCGAATATTCATTACTTGATTACAACCGCGCTGGAATTCCACTTGTTGAAATTGTCACCAGAATTATTCCGGGCACTGGAAAATATGCACCACAAGTTGCCCGTGCCTATGTGACCCAACTTCGTGACATTCTTCGCGCTCTCGGTGTTAGCGATGTAAAGATGGAACAAGGTTCACTTCGCTGTGATGCCAACGTTTCACTAGCCCCAATCGGTAGTGGAATACTCGGTACTCGAAGTGAAACTAAGAATGTAAATTCACTGCGTTCTGTGGAACGTGCACTAACCGGTGAAATTGAACGTCAAGCAAATCGTTTAGAAGCAGGGGAACGCATTATTCAAGAGACTCGACATTTCTTAGAAGAGAGTGGCCTAACTCGGCCAGGACGTTCCAAGGAGCAGGCTGAGGATTACCGCTATTTTCCAGAACCAGATTTGGTTCCAGTAACTCCTGATGCTAAATGGATTGAAGAGCTGCGCGCAAAGTTGCCAGAAAATCCTGCCGATCGCCGCAAGCGGTTGCAGAAAGAGTGGAACGTCCCTGATGCTGAGATGACGTCACTCATAAATGCTGAACTTATGGATGTTGTTGAAGAGACCATAAAACTTGGCGCTGAACCAACCCGCGCTCGTACCTGGTGGCTTGGTGAGATTTCACGACTTGCAAATGAGAAGGAAGTCGCGCCTACTTCACTTATTACAACAGCATTTGTTGCCGAAATAATTGCGCTAATTTCTAGTGGCGATCTCACAGATAAATTGGCGCGCCAAGTTGTTGAAGGCGTTGTAAGCGGTGAAGGTTCACCAGCAGAAGTTATTGAAAAGCGTGGGCTAAAAGTTGTATCTGATGATTCCGCGCTAATGGTTGCAATCGAAGCTGCTATTGCCGCCCAACCCGACACTGCAGAGCGCATTCGTGGTGGAAATATCCCAGCAGTGGGCGCTTTAATTGGCGCAGTAATGAAAGCCACTGGTGGTCAGGCTGACGCGGCGAAGGTTCGCGAACTATTATTGAGGCATCTGGGTCAAGGTTAGGTCAAGGATAGGAAACGTAAATGAGTAATCCAATGAAGCCGCGCTCTGGTTTAGTTACCGATGGAATAGAGCGCGCACCTGCACGTGGAATGTTGCGAGCAGTTGGAATGGGAGATGACGATTGGGTCAAGCCACAAATTGGAATTGCATCGTCATGGAATGAAATTACTCCTTGCAATCTCTCATTAGATCGTCTGGCGAAAGCCTCAAAAAAAGGTGTCATTGCAGCAGGTGGCTTCCCAATGCAATTCGGAACCATTTCAGTTTCAGATGGAATTTCAATGGGCCACGAAGGAATGCATTTCTCACTTGTATCTCGTGAGGTAATTGCAGATTCTGTTGAAACAGTTATGCAGGCCGAACGTTTAGATGGAATGGTTACATTTGCTGGTTGCGATAAATCCTTGCCCGGAATGATGATGGCCGCTGCACGTATCGATGTTGCATCAGTATTTGTTTACGCCGGCACAACTCTTGCTGGTTCGGTTGACGGTAAAGATGTAACAATCATTGATGCCTTTGAAGCTGTAGGCGCATGTGCTCGTGGGCTCATTACCGAAGAGCAAGTGGATAAAATTGAACGCGCTATCTGTCCTGGCGAAGGTGCTTGTGGTGGCATGTTCACCGCGAACACTATGGCTGCTATCGGTGAAGCGCTGGGCCTCTCACTTCCTGGCTCTGCATCACCTGCCGCAGTAGATCGTCGCCGCGATGATTACGCAATCAAATCTGGCGCCGCAGTTGTTGAGTTAATTCGCAAGGGAATAACAACGCGTCAAATCTTGACTAAGAAAGCCTTTGAAAATGCAATCACAATTCTTATGGCGCTAGGCGGCTCAACAAATGCCGTTCTGCATTTACTTGCAATCGCAAATGAAGCTGAAGTTGATTTAACTCTTGAGGATTTTCATCGTATTGGTTCTAAAGTCCCACTACTTGGCGACCTAAAGCCATTTGGCAAGTATGTAATGACCGATATAGATCGCGTTGGTGGAATTCCAGTTGTACTTCGGGCGTTACTTGATGCTGGCCTACTTCATGGTGATTGTTTAACAGTCACTGGAAAAACAATGGCTGAAAATTTGGCGGAAATAACTCCACTTGATCCAGATGGTGAAGTTCTTCACGCAATTAAATCGCCAGTTTCAACAGCTGTTGGAATCACAATTCTTGGTGGCTCACTTGCTCCAGAAGGTGCCGTTTGTAAAACTGCGGGAATCGGTGTTGATAAATTTGAAGGACCGGCTCGGGTCTTTGAACGCGAACAGCTTGCAATGGATGCGCTACAAAATGGAACTATTAAAGCTGGCGATGTTGTTGTTATTCGTTACGAAGGTCCAAAGGGCGGACCAGGTATGCGCGAAATGTTAATGATCACTGGCGCGATAAAAGGCGCCGGTCTTGGCAAATCAACTCTGCTATTAACTGATGGTCGATTCAGTGGTGGAAGTACTGGATTATGTGTTGGCCACGTTGCACCAGAGGCTGTCGATGGTGGTCCGATTGCATTTATTAAAGATGGCGATTTAATTCGCATTGACACTATTGCTCGCACCTTAGATCTCTTGGTGGACGAAGCAGAAATGGTTGAACGTCGCAAGAATTTCAATCCAATCCCACACAAATATAAGCGTGGGGTATTGGCAAAATATTCAAAGGTTGTGGGGTCGGCTTCCAAGGGTGCGGTCTGCGGTTAAATAGTGAGATTTTCAGCCCCGGGGTTGACCAAATGCAAAGGTCAGGAGAGAATTCAGGTATGACTTCAGTCGTGGTAATTGGTGAGCGCACGCTCTAGTGAATAACTAGTCCGTGTGCTACCCCTCAGTGGAAACTGAGGGGTTTCGCATTTCAATTGCGCTTTTAGTTTTGAAGGGAGATGAACATGAGTGAATCAACAAAGATGACGGGGGCGAGTTCGCTCGTCAAAGCGTTAGAAGCTGCTGGCGTAGATGTCATGTTCGGTATCCCAGGCGGTGCAATTCTGCCGGCTTACGATCCAATATTTGATAGCAAGATTCGCCACATTTTAGTTAGACACGAACAAGGCGCTGGACATGCTGCAACTGGATACGCCCAAGCAACTGGTCGCGTTGGTGTTTGTATTGCAACTTCAGGACCCGGAGCAACAAACTTAGTTACACCACTTGCCGATGCTCAGATGGACTCGGTACCAATCGTTGCGATAACTGGTCAAGTTGCATCAGGTGCAATCGGAACTGATGCCTTTCAGGAAGCAGATATTCGTGGCATAACAATGCCGATTACCAAGCATTCATTTCTGGTTACCGATCCAGCAGATATTGCACGCAGCATCGCTGAAGCTTTTTACATTGCAAGTACTGGACGACCTGGCGCAGTTTTGGTTGACATTGCAAAAGATGCACTTCAAATGCAGACTGAATTTAATTATCCAACATCAATAAATCTTGGTGGCTACAACCCAAAGTTAGATGCAACCCCAGAATCTATACGTGATGCTGCAGCGCTAATAGCGCAATCCAAGGCCCCAGTTCTTTACATTGGTGGCGGCGCAATAAAGGCGCAAGCCCACAAGGAGCTTTTAAAGCTTGCCGAACTTACTGGCGCACCTGTGGTGACAACACTTATGGCACGCGGTGCCTTCCCAGATTCACATCCACAACACCTTGGTATGCCTGGTATGCATGGAACAGTTGCTGCTGTTACTGCGCTTCAGAAAGCAGATTTATTAATAACACTTGGTGCTCGTTTTGATGATCGCGTTACCGGAAAACTTTCAACATTTGCGCAAAATGCAAAGATTATTCACGCCGATATTGACCCTGCTGAAATTGGTAAGAATCGTCGTGCTGATGTCGCGCTTATTGGTGATCTTCGTCTTACGATCGAAGCCTTAATTCCTGCAATCAAGAGTGAATTCAAGAAGAACCAACCAGATATCTCTGCCTGGCTAACTCAAGCTTATGGCTGGCGCAATAGATTCCCACTTGGTTATGACCATCCAGCTGATGGCAGTGTTTCACCACAATATGTAATTGAAAGAATTGGAAAACTTTCTGGACCAGATGCAATCTATGTTGCAGGTGTTGGTCAACATCAGATGTGGGCGTCACAATTTATTTCATATGAGAAGCCACGCACGTGGTTGAACTCTGGCGGTCTTGGAACAATGGGGTATGCCGTTCCCGCTGCAATGGGCGCAAAAGTTGGCGCACCTGACACAACTGTTTGGGCGATTGATGGCGATGGCTGTTTCCAGATGACTAATCAAGAGTTAGTTACCTGTGCGCTAAATAATATTCCAATCAAAGTTGCAGTAATTAATAATGAAAGTTTAGGCATGGTTCGCCAATGGCAGACCCTGTTCTACAACGAGCGTTATTCAAATACCGAACTTCATTCAAAGCGTATTCCTGATTTCGCAAAGTTGGCTGATGCTATGGGTTGCGTTGGTTTAACTTGTGATTCAACTGAAGATGTAGATAAGACAATTGCAAAGGCAATGGAGATCAATGATCGCCCAGTTGTTGTGGACTTTAGCGTTCATCGTGATGCAATGGTCTGGCCGATGGTTGCTGCTGGAACTTCAAACGATGGCATTGTTAATGCCCGTTCCCTTGCACCTATCTGGGATTCACAGGAGCTATAAATGTCACAATCACATCCAGATGCACCGTCATCATCTACCTCAATCTCAAAGACCCGCACGCTCTCAGTTCTAGTTGAGAACAGTCCGGGCGTACTTGCTCGAATCTCTTCACTATTTTCACGTCGTGGTTACAACATCGACTCGCTCGCTGTTGGACCAACAGAGAACCCAAACTTCTCTCGAATGACAATTGTCATAAATGTTGAAGATCATGCGCTCGAACAAGTTATTGCACAATTAGATAAATTGATTAACGTCATCAGCATTACTGAACTAGACCCTGTTGTCTCGGTTCAACGTGAACTCTTGTTGGTTAAAGTTTCAACCGATGAGAAAACTCGCTCTCAAGTTCTTGAGACGGTCCAGCTATTTCGCGCCAAGGTTGTAGATGTTGCACAAGATGCCGTCACTATTGAGGCCACTGGCAATACCGAGAAAATCTCAGCTCTGCTTCGGGTCCTAGAGCCATTTGGCATCTTAGAACTCATCCAATCAGGCTTAGTTGCGATGTCTCGAGGGCTAAAACCAGGCTCGATTTCAGAAGATAAGAAATAAAAAATAGGCTTACCCCAGTATTAACAGAACCTAAGCAAATCAACTACCAGGAAGAGGAAGGTCATAAAAGTGGCAACCCAGTATCACGACGAAGATGCCGATCTATCAATTATCCAATCTAAGAAGGTTGCAGTAATTGGATACGGCTCACAAGGACATGCACACGCTCTTTCACTTCGCGATAGCGGAGTCGATGTTCGAGTTGGTTTAGCAGAAGGTTCAAAATCTCGCGCGAAAGCAGAAGCAGAAGGACTTCGTGTTCTATCTGTTGCTGACGCAGTTAAAGAGGCAGATGTAGTTATGTTGCTTGCACCAGATCACGTGCAACGCCATATCTATAACGATTCAATCAAGCCAAACATAAAGCCAGGAGCAGCTTTGTTCTTCGGTCATGGATTTAACATTCGTTTTGGATACATCAAGCCAGAAGCAAATATCGATGTTGCAATGGTTGCACCAAAGGGCCCTGGCCACTTAGTACGTCGTGAGTACTCAGCAGGTCGCGGAGTTCCAGTTTTGGTTGCAGTAGAACAAGACTCAACCGGAAGCGCTTGGCCACTAACACTTTCATATGCCAAGGCAATCGGTGGATTACGTGCAGGCGGAATCCTCACAACATTTACTGAAGAGTGCGAGACCGATCTATTCGGTGAGCAAGCCGTTCTATGCGGTGGCGCTTCACAATTAGTTCAATATGGTTTTGAAGTTTTAATTGAAGCGGGATACCAGCCAGAAGTTGCCTACTTCGAATGTCTACACGAACTCAAGTTGATTGTTGACTTGATGTACGAAGGTGGAATTGCAAAGCAACGTTGGTCAGTTTCTGACACTGCTGAATATGGAGATTACATCTCTGGTCCTCGCGTAATCGATGCCAGCGTTAAGGCAAACATGAAGGCAGTTCTTGCCGATGTTCAAAATGGAACATTTGCTAAGCGCTTCATTGATGATCAAGATGCCGGCGCTCCAGAATTTAAAGCACTTCGCGCAAAGGGCGAAGCCCATCCAATCGAAGCTGTTGGCCGTGAACTTCGCAAGATGATGTCATGGGTCAAGGGCGACAACAAAGATGATTATAAGGAAGGTGCTGCTGCGCGTGGCTAAACCCGTTGTTTTAATTGCAGAAGAACTTAGCCCAGCAACGTTAGAAGCGTTGGGGCCAGATTTTGAAGTACGCAACTGTGACGGTGCAGATCGCGGGCAATTACTTGCCGCACTTGCTGCCGGAGTAGATGCCGTATTGATTCGATCTGCAACAAAGATGGATGCCGAAGCAATTGCTGCGGCTAAGGGTTTAAAAGTTATTGCACGTGCCGGTGTTGGGTTAGATAACGTTGATATTCCTGCTGCAACCGCTGCGGGCGTCATGGTTGTTAATGCACCAACATCAAATATTGTCAGCGCTGCCGAATTAGCAATCTCATTGCTTATGGCAACTGCTCGCTTTATCTCCCCAGCACACGCGGCACTTCGCAATGGTAAATGGGCACGTTCTAAGTACACCGGCGCTGAACTATTCGAGAAGACTCTTGGAATTGTGGGCTTTGGTCGCATCGGACAATTAGTTGCAGCACGCATGCAGGCATTTGGAATGGATGTAGTTGCTTACGATCCATATCTACAACCTGCGCGAGCCGCTCAACTTGGCGTTCGACTTGTTGAACTTGATGAATTATTAAAGGTATCTGACTTCATAACAATTCATCTACCAAAGACTAAAGAGACTGCAAATTTAATCGGTGTTGAAGCACTTAAAAAAGTTAAGCCAACAGTTCGTATTATCAATGCGGCACGAGGTGGCGTACTTGATGAGGCAGCGTTGTTTGATGCGCTAACACAAGGACGCGTTGCAGGTGCTGGTCTTGATGTTTATGTAACTGAACCTTGCACCGATTCACCGTTATTCCAATTGGATAACGTTGTTGCAACTCCACACCTTGGCGCATCTACCGATGAGGCTCAAGAGCGCGCAGGCATTGCTGTTGCAGTCTCAGTTCGCAAAGCGCTTTCTGGTGAACTTGTTCCTGATGCAGTAAATGTTAAGGGTGGTGCAATCCATGAAGAGATTCGCCCAAGTTTGCCGCTCGTTGAGAAGATGGCTCAAATTGCAACCGCCCTTGCTGGTGAACTACCAGTATCAATGGAGGTTCAAGTACGTGGTGATATTTCAGAACATGATTCATCAGTTCTTGCAACGAGCGCACTTAAGGGCGCCTTGATTGCAACTGGCGCTGAAGATGTCACATATGTAAATACTCCAGCACTTGCTGAAGCACGTGGCATGAGTTCATCTGTAAATACTGACCCAGAGAGTCCGGAATATCGCAGCATGATTTCCTTGCATGCAGCGTTAAATGATGGCCGAATTGTTATCGTAAATGGAACTCTTATGGGTATCCGTAAAGTTGAAAAAATCATCGCTGTTGATGAATTTGATTTAGATCTTGCACCTACCGAGAATCTTTTGTTCTTGCGCTACACCGATCGTCCAGGAATCGTTGGCATCGTAGGTAATGCACTTGGTAAGGCGAAGATAAATATCGCCGGAATGCAGGTTGCCCGAGATAGCGCTGGTGGCGATGCACTTATGGTCTTGACTGTTGATTCAGGTGTTGCGAGCGATGTTGTTACAGAACTTAAGAAAGAGACCGGCGCCAAGCAAGTCCAAGCAGTTAATCTGATCGGATAAGTTGGGAAATCATGAAGAGTTTTAATTTAGCGGTAATCGGTGGCGATGGCATCGGTCCTGAAGTTGTTGCTGAAGGACTTAAAGTACTAGATGTTGTTGCCGCTAATTATGGTGTGGAATTTAAGAAGACCAATTACGAGCTTGGTGCAAAGTACTGGCACAAGACTGGTGAAACTCTTCCCGATTCTGTAATGGCAGAACTTGCTAAGGCCGATGTAATTCTTCTTGGCGCTGTCGGAGATCCAACTGTCCCAAGTGGTGTTCTAGAGCGCGGCCTATTATTAAAACTTCGTTTCGCCTTTGATCATTATGTAAATCTTCGTCCAGCGAAGTTACATCCTGGTGTTAAGTCACCACTTGTAAATTCAGATTCGATCGATTTCATAGTTGTTCGTGAAGGAACTGAAGGCCCATATGTTGGAGCCGGTGGGACCCTTGCGGCTGGAACTAAAGATGAAATCGCAACTGAAGAGAGCCTAAATACTCGTCGTGGCGCAGAACGCGTTATCCGTGATGCTTTTGCTCGCGCCCAATTACGTCCACGCAAAAAGTTAACACTTGTTCACAAAAACAATGTTTTAACCCGTGCCGGTGGCCTATGGACTCGTACCTTCAATGAAGTGGCAAAAGAGTTTCCAGATATAACAACAGATTATTTGCATGTTGATGCCGCATCAATGTTCTTCGTTACAAACCCAGAACGTTTCGATGTAGTTGTTACTGATAACCTCTTCGGCGATATTTTGACTGATATTGCTGCAGCAATCTGTGGCGGTATCGGACTAGCTGCATCTGGAAATATAAATCCAACAGGTGAATTTCCTTCTATGTTTGAACCAGTACATGGTTCTGCTCCGGATATTGCAGGAAAATCTCTTGCAGATCCAACTGCGACAGTAATGTCAGTTGCGATGATGCTTTCACATCTTGGTTTAACTGATGCCGCTGCAGATATCGAACGTGCGGTTGCGGCAGATCTTCTAACACGTGGCGATTCAAAGCGCAGCACAGTTCAAATTGGTGATGCACTTGCCGCCGGAGTGTCTGGTGCAAAATGAAAATGAAATTAACGCCAAACCCTAGCCCAGTTGCCGATGCAGATCGCGATGCAAAAATAGCTGAAGGCGGTTTTGGAAAGTATTACACCGATAATATGGTTGTAATTAATTGGAGTGAGGCCGAAGGTTGGAGTGAAGCGGAACTTAAAGCTTATGGACCAATCTCATTAGATCCAGCAACAGCTGTTTTCCATTATGGCCAAGAAATATTCGAAGGTATGAAGGCGTACTGGCAACCAGACGGAAGCATCTCGTTGTTTCGTCCAGATGCAAATGCTGGTCGCTTTGCAAGAAGTGCCGCGCGATTAGCTCTTCCAGAACTTCCAGTTGAAGATTTCATTGAATCAGTTTCGACTCTTGTTAAGCAAGATCAGAAATGGGTTCCTAAGAAAGTTGGCGAATCTTTATATATCCGACCATTTATGTTTGCAACCGAAGTTGGTCTTGGAGTACGTCCATCAAATAAAGCGATGTACATGCTTATTGCAACTCCAGCTGGTGCATATTTCAATGCTGCCGTCGCGGTAACAGTTTGGATCTCAACTGAATATGTGCGCGCAGCAATTGGTGGCACAGGCGAAGCTAAATGTGGTGGAAATTATGCGGCCTCACTTGTTGCCCAAAAACAAGCTGCAACTCAGGGCTGCGATCAAGTTGTCTGGTTAGATGCAATAGAGCGTCGCTGGGTTGAAGAGATGGGTGGAATGAATCTTTACTTCATTAAAGGTTCTGGAAAAGGCGCCACTGTTGTAACCCCTAAATTGACTGGAACTTTGCTTCCGGGAATCACTCGCGATTCAATTCTTACTGTTGCTAAAGATTTGGGTTATAAAGTTGAAGAAGCGATGATTTCAATTGATGATTGGCGCGATGGTGTTGCTAGTGGTGAAATAACCGAAATTTTTGCCTGCGGAACCGCTGCGGTTGTGAGCGCGGTTGGTGCTGCAAAGAGCCAATATGGAACTTGGACCACCGGTGATGGAACTCCTGGCCCAATCACAAAGCAGATTCGCGAAACACTTCTCGGCATCCAACATGGAGTTATCGAAGATAAACATGGTTGGAATGTGAAGGTCTGCTAAATGAATGACAACTTTCATATATACGACACAACTCTTAGAGATGGCGCCCAACAAGAGGGGCTAAATCTTTCAGTTCATGACAAGTTGGCGATCGCACGTCACCTTGATGATCTTGGTGTTGGTTTTATCGAAGGCGGTTGGCCTGGTGCTAATCCAAAGGACACTGAATTTTTCAAGCGCGCTCAGACTGAACTTAAATTAAAGAACGCAACTTTCATGGCATTCGGTGCTACCCGCAGGCCAAATGTAAAGGCAGCAGATGATGTTCTACTTCGTGCGCTCCAAGATTCTGGCGCCGCCGGTGTAACCCTTGTAGCAAAGAGCCATGATCGCCATGTCGATCTTGCGCTAAAAACAAATTTAGATGAGAACCTCGCAATGATTAAGGACTCAATTGAATTCTTACGTGCAGGTGGCCAACGGGTTTTTCTAGATGCCGAACACTTCTTTGACGGTTATAAATCTAATAAGGCCTATGCCCTTGAAGTTGTTCGCGTATCTGCAGAAGCGGGCGCAGATGTAATCGCTTTATGTGACACAAATGGTGGAATGTTGCCGGATGAACTTTCCCAAGTAGTGCACGATGTATTAACCGCATCAAACGCTCGCCTTGGAATTCATTGTCACAACGACACAGGTTGCGCTGTTGCAAATTCACTTGCCGCAATTGCTGCTGGCGTAACGCATGTTCAAGGAACTCTAAATGGATATGGCGAACGAACTGGAAATGCAGACCTAGTTAGCATCATCGCAAATCTTGAATTAAAGAAGAAGCAAAAAGTGCTTCCAGAAGGCGCACTTCGCGAAGCCTTTAGAATTTCACATGCAGTTGCCGAAGTTACAAATGTTGCCCCAAGTGCTCGCCAACCTTATGTCGGCGTATCTGCTTTTGCTCACAAGGCAGGTTTGCATGCCAGTGCAATCAAAGTTGATCCATCGATGTACCAGCATGAAGAGCCTTCATCCGTTGGAAACGATCGCCGCATGTTGGTATCTGAAATGGCCGGTCGCGCTTCGATTGAATTAAAGTCACAAGAACTTGGGGTAGATATTGGTGAAGATAGAGAAGTACTTGGTCGAGTAGTAGAACGCGTAAAAGAATTAGAATCACGCGGTTTTACCTTCGAAGCTGCGGATGCATCATTTGAATTATTGCTCCGCGAAGAGATCGACGGCAAGCGTGCGGCATTTTTCAAAGTTGAAAAGTGGGACACAACAGTAAGCCGTGATGCTAATAACAAAGTCACTTCTAAAGCCTTCTTAACAATTTCAGCAGGTGGAAAACAGATTGAATCTGAAGGGTCTGGAAACGGTCCAGTCAATGCAATTGATACCGCCCTTCGCTCTGGCCTCCTAAAGTTCTATCCAGAATTAGAAAAATTAGAACTTACAGATTACAAAGTTCGTATCCTTGAAGGTCGTCTTGGAACTGGCGCGATAACTCGAGTTCTAGTTGAAACCAGTGATGGTGCGAGTGAGTGGAGCACAATTGGTGTTCACGAAAATGTTATCGCCGCATCGGTAATGGCTCTCGAAGATTCAGTCACCTTCGGCTTACTGCGGCAAGGCAGAAAACCCGAGTAATCTTTCACCATGAGCGCCGAGCTAGTTGCAAAGTATGAAGAGCACCTGGCGCTAGTTCGAAATTTAGCTGATAATTCAATTCGCGGTTATGTAAGTGATCTTGAATCTTTCTTAGCCCATATCGCAAAGCTTGGAATTACTGAATTTTCTGAGCTGCAAATAACCCACATTCGTTCGTGGCTCGCGAACTTACAATCAACTGGGATCTCTCGTGCAACTCTCGCACGTCGAATAGTTTCGATAAGAGCATTTACATATTGGGCGGCAAGTCAGGGTTGGATTCCATCAGATATTGGTCAAGACTTAGCAATCCCTAAGGCGCATAAAACCCTGCCGGAAGTTTTGAGCCATTCACAAACTCAGATTGTTTTAGCTGCGATTGCGACTAAGGCAGGGGAGGATCCAACTCCGCTAAATATTCGCGACCTTGCAATAATTGAAACTTTGTATGCATCAGGTATTCGAGTATCTGAAATTTGTGGCTTAAATATTCGGGATATAGATATGGAGCGAAATACCCTCCTAGTTTTAGGTAAGGGCGATAAAGAGCGAGTAGTTCCAATTGGTTTACCAGCAGTTCGTGCAATAAAGAACTGGCTGGCGATTGGGCGACCAGAGTTTTCCAATACAACTTCAAACGATGCAGTCTTTCTCGGATCCCGTGGCAAACGAATTGATCAACGCACGGTCCGTGAAGTTGTTTATGACGCGATGGAATCAATCGGCTCACACATGAGTCCACACGGCCTTCGTCATACCGCCGCGACCCATTTACTTGAAGGTGGGGCGGATCTGCGAACGGTCCAAGAAATCTTGGGACATTCCTCGCTCGCAACAACCCAGATTTATACCCATGTCTCACCAGAACGCCTCAAAGCTGCATATGAACAGGCTCATCCCCGCGCTTAACTGGCAGCGGCCGCGTAATTTGCACCCTCGAACATCCTTTAGGATTAGCCCAGCACAAATCGCAAGATCTGTGACTTCACGTGTCTTATTAGTTTGAAACTTCTAGTTAATAACTAATTAACCATTTCGGTCCGTTGAAAAACGGTCGGTGTTAAGACACTAGGGACCAAACAAATTGTTAGGTCATCAACCGAGTGCATTTTGCGTAATTGCAATCTGCAAAAAAGGAGTGTGCCGCCATGGCGGTTGTAACAATGCGAGAACTTCTCGACAGCGGAGTCCACTTCGGACACCAAACTCGTCGATGGAATCCAAAGATGAAGCGCTACATATTT